>TARA_R110001583_G_scaffold194802_4_pt1 | contig 19237 bp, 17 predicted proteins | sample TARA_R110001583 | Tara Oceans TARA_R110001583 (sample SAMEA4398432) | marine metagenome | biome: Polar Biome; feature: [MES] marine water layer (ENVO:01000295) within the mesopelagic zone...; material: water (ENVO:00002006), including particulate matter (ENVO:01000060) such... | reverse complement strand
GCTGGCTTCAGGAAAAACCGTCAACGTATTTTAGGACGGCACATATGCACACGGCGAACCAAGCCAAATCAGCTCATCCCATCTGCGCCCGTCCCGCAAATGATCACCCCGATCTTGCCGGGGTTTTCAACGCCAAGGCGCCCCGTCAGGATTGCCGCAATCCCGGCCGCGGCCGAAAGTTCGACCGAAAGTCCCAGTTCCCGCCACAGCCAGCGCGCGGCATCACGCATCTCATCATCACTGACCAATGCAATACGATCGACATTCTTGCCGATCAGATCGACATTCAAGGCCGATGACTGACGCGGTGCCAGACTGGTTGCGGCGGTATTGACACTTGGCAGTGTCGCGACCGTATTATTTTTCAGGCTTTCAAACAGGGTTGGCGCGCCTGTCGGCTCGACCCCGATCACCCGGATCGACGGGCGCAGCATCTTGGCCGCCGTCGCCACACCGGAAATCAGCCCGCCGCCGCCAATGGCGACCACCAGCGTATCAAGATCAGCCTGCTGTTCCAGCATTTCAAGCGCGATGGTGCCTTGGCCCGCAATCACGCGCGGATCCGCAAACGGATGGATATAGGCCATACCGCTTTCACGCGCATGATCCATCGCTGCCCGGTTGGCATCATCCCAAACCGCCCCGACAAGCGCGACATCAACGCCCTGCTTGCGCAGCTTTTCGATCTTTGGCTTGGGCGTATTGGTCGGCAAAAAGATTTTGACCGCAACGCCCAGCACACGCGCGGCATTAATCACCCCCATGCCATGATTGCCGCCCGATGCGGTACAAAGCCCGTTTGCCCGCTTGTCTTCATCAAGGGCCAGCGCGGCATTCATTGCCCCGCGCGCTTTGAACGATCCGGAAATCTGCATATTTTCAAGCTTAAGATACAAATCCGGAAGACGATCCCGATCCGGGAAAACCGATTTATCGCTATAATTTTTCGGCGCAAAGACCGGGGTCAGGCGCATATGGTCGAAAATGGCGCGGCGCGCCGCACGGAAATCCTGAAGTTCAAGCACGGGGCCTCCTTGATCATCAAATGTATGTCGATCTTTTGTAACTCGGCGCGAAATCCGATGCGAGGAATTCAGATAAGAACCTTGCACTCAAATATCGCAGAATGACGATTTCACAACACTTTATGGTGAAAAAACCTTGAACCGGATGGGCTGAGATGCTTTGACTTATACATGAAATTCAAGGCGCCACGCCCAAGGAGAAAAGCCCCTAATGTCAGGTAATCGCCCCCAAAAGCCCGCAACAAAACTGGTGCATGCCGGTCGTCGTTCCAGCCAGTATCACGGTGTCGTCAACCCGCCGGTTTTGCATGCCTCAACCATATTGTTTGAAAGCCTTGCCGAACTTGAACAGGCCGGGGCATCCAAGCCGGGCAAAGTCACCTATGGCCGCCATGGCACGCCAACGCGCTTCCTGCTCGAAGAAGCCGTTGCCGAACTTGAAGGCGGCTTTGGCACGCTCTGCGTTTCATCTGGCGTTGCGGCGATCACCAACACCATCCTCGCCCTTGTCAAACCGGGAGATCATATTCTGGTCACTGACAGCACCTATTTTCCAACGCGCAATCTGTGCGACACGTTTTTGAAAAAATTCGGCGTTGAAACACAATATTACGATCCGACCATTGGCGGCGATATTGCCGGTCTGATCCGCGACAATACTGTGCTTGTCTGGTGCGAAAGCCCCGGATCACTGACCTTTGAAATGCAAGATATCCCCGCCATCGCCAAGGCAGCCCACGCACGCGGGGTCAAGGTCTTGCTTGATAACACCTGGGCATCGCCAATTTTGTGCCGCCCGTTTGACATGGGGGTCGATATTTCGATCCAGGCCGGGACCAAATATATCGTCGGTCATTCCGATGTGATGATGGGCACAATCACCACCGCCACCGAGGAAGACCTGCTCACCTGCAAAAAACAGGTCGTTCTTTCCGGCGATGCGATTGGCCCCGATGATTGCTATTTGGCGCAACGCGGCCTTCGCACTCTTGGTGTAAGACTGCGTCAGCATCACGAAAGCGGCCTTAAAGTCGCCAAGTGGTTGCAAGGCCGCCCCGAAGTCAAACGTGTGCTGCATCCCGGCCTGCCCGATGATCCCGGCCATGCCATCTGGAAACGTGATTTCACCGGCGCATCGGGCCTGTTTTCCTTTGTCCTGCATCCGATCACCAAGCCACAGCTTGCCAATATGGTCGATCACATGGATTTGTTTGGCATGGGCTTTAGCTGGGGCGGCTTTGAAAGCCTGATCCTGCCCTCTGACCCGAAAAAGATCCGCACCGCGACCAAATGGGATGAAGACGGCCAGTTGATCCGCCTGCATATCGGCCTCGAAGACACCGATGATCTGATTGCCGATCTTGAGGCCGGGTTCGAACGGCTAAAAACCGCCTGATCACCCTCAGCCTGAAAACAAAACGGCGCAGGAAATTCTGCGCCGTTTTGCCTGCCCGCACACAGCACAGCACCGTCTTGATGGTGCCTTCAACAAAGCTGTCATATTCGACGTCACGCAATTACATAATTAACGGTCCGGGAATATATCAAATGGCCATCGGGGGGATGGCAGATCATGACCTTCAACAAGATGACGCTGTATATATGCGGTTCCAGATCAGAACACGGCCCCGCCAGTGAAACCCTTATGTCCCCTTGTCCATTTCGCTGGATGCAAAAATGACGGCCAATACTATCTTTAAAAAACTGGGCACTCTTCGGTTTGATCTCGGACCTGCCTGCGTCGGGATGTTTGCCACCTTACCTCAGGCGGTTGCCTATGGTCTGATTGCGCTTTATCCGCTAGGTCCGAAATGGGCATCCTTTGGTATTGCCGCCAGTATAGGATCAGCTATTCTTTTCGGGGTTATATCTGGATTTCTGGGGTCAAACCGCTTTCTGATTTCCGGCCCGCGCGCTGTTACGGCACTGGTTCTTGCATCGGCCATTCATATCGCCCTTGATCGCGGATCCAGCCCGGCAGACGCCCTTGTCATTGCCTTTGTTGCCGTTTTCGGGGCCGGTATTTTCCAATTGATTGCCGGAAATTTGCGTCTTGGCCATGCCGTTTCCTATGTGCCGGACCCGGTTTTATCGGGCTTTGTCAATGCATCGGCCATTCTGGTGATACTCGGCACAATTCCGACGGCACTTGGCAGCACAGCCTCCTCTATCGCCGGGCTTTTCGAAAACCATGACGGCAATATCATCTCATTTGCCCTTGTGGTCAGCGGCATGACCGTGTTGGGGCATTTCGCCGCAGGAAACCGAATACGGTTTATGCCAGCAGCCACCTGCGGACTGATCGTTGGCACGGCGGTCTACTATATTGGCGTATCATTTTTCCCCCTGCCCAAGGCACCTTTGGTCGGGATAATTGAAATTTCCTCGCTCTGGCATAAACCGATCCTTTTTGACATTTCATCCATCATCAACACGCTGGTCGATAATATCGATATTGCCTTGGCCAGTGCGCTGACCATCGGGTTGCTGGCATCCTTTGACACCGTCATATCAAGCCGCGCCATTGATTCTCGCACCGGACAACATAGCAATGTGAACGCCGAATTACGCCTGCACGGAATATTGAATGCCGTCATGGGGTTTATCGGCTTTCTGCCCGGCTCGGGCGCGCTAAGCCGTTCGCTCGCCATTGTTGATGCCAAGGCCAGAACACGCACCGCCAATGCAGGTAGCGCAATCATATTCGCGCTAAGCCTGATCATCTTTGCCCCGGTGGTTGCCGCCCTGCCACTTTGGGCGACGGCGGGTATGCTGATTGCGGTTGCCCTTCAGGCAATTGACCGTATGACCATCGACAAAGCATGGAAACTGATCACAAAACGCCAGCTCTATCAACGTGTCATCCTTGGCGATGTTCTGATCGGAATATTTGTTGTCGGCGTCGCCCTTTTATTTGATCTGGCGATGGCGGTATGCGCCGGGGTTCTCGTATCGGTCGTGCTGTTTGTCCTTGGTATGAGCAAAAGCCCCGTCCGGCGCAGTTATCGTGGCTCACGGGTCCATTCACGCATCCTGCGCAAGGCAACATCCATCCAGTGGCTGGAAAAAGAAGGCGACCGCATCGGCATTATCGAACTTCAAGGTGCGCTATTTTTCGGATCATGTGCCCGTCTGCGGTCCGAAGCCCTCCATTTACTTGAAAATGGCGTGGAATACCTGATCCTTGATTTCCGTCACGCCACATCAATCGACAGCACCGGTGCCGCAACCCTGCGCGCCCTGCACCTGCATTGCCTTAAATCGGGCAAACAACTTTTCGTCAGTTATATCGAACCGGAACACAGAATTGGCCGGTTGCAAAACAACAATGACAATCCCGATCATCCATCCAACCACCGTCACGGCAAAATCCAGCCACGATGGATATGGCTTACCCTTTATGCCAATGGCGTCATACAGACCCTTGGCAAGAAAAATTTCTTTGACGATACCGACACCGCCCTTGGTCATTGCGAGGAATTGCTGCTGCGCCGATTTGGCAAGCAATCGCACAGTGGCAGACGCGGCCTGTTTGCCAACAGCCTTTTGCTAAAAGGTATGACCCGTGAACAAATCGCGACACTGGGCCGTATGACCAAACGGCAACGATTTACAAAAGGTGACATTGTTTTTTCACAGGACGATGAATGCGACCGGGCTTATTTTCTGGTTTACGGACGGGTGGATGTCCTGATTAACGTGCCCGGCACCGCACGGAAAAAACGCATCAACACCTTTACCGAAGGTACGATGTTTGGCGAATTTGCCGTGTTGGATGGGGCACCACGCTCTGCAACAATTATTGCAGCAACCAATACACTTTGCCTGTCGATCGAACGCACCGAATTTACCACCCTGCGCAAGGCTCATCAGGATGTCGTCACCATCCTGCTTTTGAACCTAAGCAAGGTATTCGCCGGTCGCCTGCGACTGGCCAACATCATGATGTCCGAACTGGAACAATAACCAAAACGCTAGACCGCAAGCCGTTTCCACACCGGCCAAAGTGCTGCCGACACCAAAAACAACATCGCCGCCGAAATCACAATACTTGGCCCGGCCGGGCTATCGATATGCCATGAAAGGCTGATCCCGCCCATCACGGCACCGGCCCCGAACAAGGCCGCACCAATCGCCATTTGTTCCGGCGTTCTGGCAAAGAACCGCGCACTGGCGGCGGGAACAATCAAAAGCGCTGTAATCAAGAGCACCCCGACAATCTTGATCGCCATGCCAATCACAACCGCCATCAACAACATGAAAATCAGGCGCAGCCGTTCAACCGGGATGCCTTCAGCCGCGGCGATTTCCGGGCTAACCGTCACCGCCAGCAACGGCCGCCACATCCAGATCAGCATCAACAATGCCGAACCACCGCCCAGCGCCAAAAGCCAGATATCGGCAACATTCACCGCCAGAATATCGCCAAACAAATAGGCCATGATATCAACCGCAACGCCTTGGACAAAGGCCAGCGCCACCATGCCAAGTGCCAGGGTCGAATGGGCCAGCATCCCCAAAACCGTATCATTGCCAAGTCGGCTTTGACGTTGCCCGATGGCAAGGATCAATGCCGCCGCCAGACAGGTCGCAATCATGCCGATCCGCACATCAACCCCAAGCAAAAGGCCAAGTGCAACCCCCAGCAAGGCTGAATGCGCCAGCGTATCGCCAAAAAACGCCATCCGACGCCAAACGATAAACGCCCCAAACGGCCCGCACACACAGGCCAGCAAAATACCGCCGATCACGGCACGGGTCAGGAAATCATCCATCATTTTACCTGTCCCACCCGTTCTTTTTCACCCGCACCAGAATGCGCGTGATTATCATGAGAATGATCGTGGTCGAGAGAATGATCATGGCCACATCCGTCCACCACATGCCCCGAAAGATCATGTTCGTGATCATGGGCATGATGATAAATGCCAATCGCATCGGCCGCCTGATCGCCAAACAGCGACCGGTATTCCGGATGCTGGCGCACGGTTTCGGGAATGCCAGAGCAACAGACATGCCGGTTAAAACACACAACATGGTCGGTCTTGGCCATCACAAGATGAAGGTCATGCGAAATCATCAGGACCGCACAATTAAATTCGCGCCGGATATCATCGATCAGGCGATAAAGTTCCGCCTGCCCGGTCACATCCACCCCCTGGGTCGGTTCATCCAGCACCAGCAATTCCGGGCGCAGCAAAAGAGTACGCGCCAACATCACGCGCTGGGTTTCCCCGCCCGAAAGGCTGCTCATCTGATTGTCGATCACATGGCTTGCCCCAACCTGAGCCAGAACTTTCTCACAATCCGCACGCGATGCCGCCCGCGTTAGTGTCAGGAAACGCTTTGCCGTCATCGGCAGGACCTGATCAATCGAAAGCTTTTGCGGTACATAGCCAATGCGAAGGCCGGGTTTTCGAATAACCTCGCCCTCATCGGCGCGTTGAAGCCCCAAAAGGGTCTTTACCAGGGTCGATTTCCCCGCGCCATTCGGCCCGATCAGGGTCATGATCTCGCCGGCCGCGATAGACAATGTAACGTTATCAAGCACCCGTTCATTGCCAAAGGAAAGGCTCAGTCCCCGTCCTTCAATGAGTGGTGCAGTCATGGCACAGGCCTTTGATTTCAATGGTGGTGGCTTCGATTTTAAACGCGACCTGCTTGGCGGCCTTGCGCACCGCGATGCTCATATCTTCGTCCACGGCCTCGGCAACACGGCCACATTTCGTACAGATGAAATACTGCCCCAGATGATCACAATCAGGCTGATCGCAGCCGAAATAGGCATTCAGCGATTCAATCCGATGCACCAATCTAAGATCGGTTAAAAATTCCAGCGCCCGATAAACCGTTGGCGGCTGTACACGCAGCCCTTCGGATTGCAAAATATCAAGCAACTCATAGGCCGTAACAGCCTTGTGCGATTGCCATATCAGGCTAAAAACCTTGCGGCGCATATCGGTAAATCGCGCGCTTTCCGCTTCACAGACTTTCTCTGCCTGCGCGATTGCGCTATCGATACATCTGTCGTGATCGTGGCCCTTTTTCGGGAAAAGGTCGGTCATGTCGCACATCCGAAGTCAGGCCATGGCATATAAAAGTACAAAAAGCCGTGGCACAGGGTGATATGTTATAATATATCATTTCTTGACGCGCCCGCCGCGAAAAGTCAACAACCATCGACCGGAGCCCCCCATGACCGCCGCCAATGCACAGATTGCCGACAAACTGAAATTCAATGAAAGCGGCCTGATCCCGGCAATCGCCCAACAACATGACAGCGGCGAAATCCTGATGATGGCATGGATGAACCGTGATGCGGTGATTGAAACGCTTGATACCGGGCGGGTTTGCTATTTCTCGCGCTCGCGGGGCAAGCTGTGGCGTAAGGGGGAAAGCTCCGGCCAGGTTCAAAAACTGATCGATTTTCGCTATGACTGCGATCAGGACACCGTGCTGGTGCAGGTCGATCAGCTTGGCGTTGCCTGCCATACCGGGCGGCGCAACTGTTTCTATTTCGCCGCGCGCGATGGCGTCGAAGTGGTGATTTCCGAACCGGAAGTTTCCGTCGAAGACCTCTATGGCAAGAAATAATCACATGTCGATTGCAAACGAACAGGCCGAACGTATCGCCACCACGGTCATCACCGGCTTTCTTGGCAGTGGCAAAACAACCCTGCTCAACGCCCTTCTTTCCCATGACGGCATGGATAAAACCGCAGTTCTGATCAATGAATTTGGCGATATCGGGCTGGATCATCTTTTGGTCCGCGAAGTCTCCGAAGATGTGGTTTTGTTAAATTCCGGCTGTATTTGCTGTTCGGTGCGCGGCGATCTGATTTCCGGCCTGCGCGATTTATTTGTCAAACGCACACGCGGTGAAGTTCCCGCCTTTGACCGGGTGATCATCGAAACCACCGGTCTGGCTGATCCCGCCCCGATCCTGCACACCCTGATGACCGACCCGCTTCTCACCAGCAAATTTCGCCTCGATAGCGTCGTCACCACGGTTGATGCCCTGCACGGCGAAGGGCAGCTTGATACCCATCCCGAAAGTGTCAAACAGGCCGCCGTTGCCGACCGCATCCTGATCACCAAATCCGATCTGGCCGATGACACCACCCGTTCATCGCTTGAAACCCGCCTGCGCCACCTGAACCCGGCCGCGCCGATCCATGTCGTATCCATGGGCGATATTGACCCCTCCAAACTTTTCAACGCCGGACTATATGATCCGACGACCAAAAGCATGGATGTGCAAAAATGGCTGCATGACGAGGCCTATGAGCAGCACGGCGATGAAAGTCATGAACATGAACACGATCATAAGCACGATCATGAACACAGCCACAATCACCCGCCCCATGACGTGAACCGCCATGATGATCACATCCGGTCCTTCTGCATTACCTTTGACGAACCGCTGCATTGGGATGCCTTTGTGACCTGGGCTGAAATCTTTACCCAGATGCGCGGCGAAAGCCTTTTGCGGGTCAAGGGCATCTTAAACCTTGTCGGGGAAAGCAACCCGGTTGCCATTCACGCCGTGCAGCATGTTTTCCATCCCCCCGCCACCCTGCCCGGCTGGCCTGATGATGATCATCGATCAAAGATCGTTTTCATCACCAAAGACCTTGGGCCGCAAGTCATCCGGGACTCACTTTATCATTTAAATGCCGCGGCTTCTGAAACAGCAGAAACCGCGACAACGCCGGGTCACGGCAAAAACCTGTAAAACTTTTGGGTCTTTGAGCCACATCAAGGCATTCAACCTAAAATTGGACCAGATTGGGTCTTGGCTTGATACAGCCTCACTCTAAGTCCTGAACTTTGGGCGGCCCATTTCTTGTGGCCGCTCTTTTTCTTGTTTGTTTTCAGGGCAATGTGCTACCGATCCCCTTCAAAAGAGGCATACCTCATCCAACCGTACAGGTTGCGATGCTCTTGTGGCGCACTAAATTTGGCGCAGGTTGGGAAAACTGTCTTTCGTTTTCCAACGCTCTCAAAACAATCAAACAAAGCAAAAGGGGGTAGAACATCATGATTTTCCGTAATTGGCAGGATACGAGCATTCCAGCCCTTGGGTTTGGCACCTACGAACTTGATAACGCAGCGGCTGAAAAAATGGTCGTTGCGGCAGCTGAAATTGGCTATCGCCATTTCGATACCGCCCAGATGTATCACAACGAAGAAGGCGTTGGTCGCGGCCTGAAATCTTCGGGTCTTGCGCGCGATGATTATTTCCTGACGACCAAAATCTGGCCCGATAACTTCCAAAGTGGTGATTTGCAGACCTCGGTTGTTGAAAGCCTGCGCAAGCTTGACCTTGATCATGTTGATCTGCTGTTGCTGCATTGGCCGACCGAGGATGTCCCGCTGCGCGAAACCATTGCCGCCTTAAACGAGGTCAAAAACCTTGGCATGACGCGCCTGATCGGGATTTCCAATTTCCCGACCGAGCTGATCGAACGCGCCGTTGGTCACAGCGCCCTTCCGCTGGCCGTCAATCAGGTCGAATATCATCCCTATCTTGATCAGTCGAAGGTACTCGAATGCTTGCGGGCAAATAACATGCTGCTAACCGCCTATTGCCCGCTGGCCCGCGCCAAAGTTCTAAACGATCCAACACTTCGCGCCATTGGCGATGCCCATGGCAAATCCGCCGCCCAGGTCACCTTGCGCTGGCTTTTGCAACAGGATGACGTGATGGCGATCCCGAAATCGGGTTCCCCTAAAAACGCCAAGGCCAATTTCGAAATCTTTGATTTCAATCTTTCCGAAGCTGAAATGGCCGATATCACCGAATTGGCCATTTCAAACGGTCGCCTGATTGATCCCGATTTCGCCCCGAAATGGGATTAGACGGCCCGATCCTTAAACTCCCTCGCGCATGAAACCACCAAGACCGGCTCTTATGGGGCCGGTCTTTTGCGTTTGCGCCCCCGCGCCCGCCACAAACCGGCGAATGATGCGCCCGTTTTGCACGCGACTTGTTTCGCACATGCGAAAAGCGTAATTTGACTTAATATTCAGTCATGAACCGGCGGTTTCGCAATGAACAACCCACCTGCAAAAACCACTCCTGACACTCAGAACGCACCCGACGGCACAAAACCGGATGCAAAATCCGATATTAGCCACCGCCTGTACGAAGACGTTCTGGCCCTTTTGCTGGGAACCATGGTGGTGTCACTCGGGGTGATGCTGTACAGCGAAAGCGTGCTGGTCACCGGCAGCACGGCGGGGGCTGCCCTTTTGATCGAACATGCGACGGGGCTCAGCTTTGGCGCGGTGTTCTTTGTGATCAATCTGCCATTTTACTGGCTGGCGCTCAAACGGATGGGCAAGGCATTTACGATCAAAACCTTCATCGCCGTTGGTCTTGTCTCGGGTTTCTCAAAACTGATGCCGATGTGGATTGATTTCTCGATGCTCAATCCGGTCTTTGCCGCCATCGCAGGCGGTGCCTTGATGGGGATCGGTTTGCTGATGCTGTTTCGTCACCGCGCCGGGCTCGGCGGCATCAATATCCTGGCGCTATATTTACAGGAATATAGCGGGATCAGAGCCGGTTATTTCCAACTTGCCGTCGATCTGGTGATCCTCGCCTGCGCCTTTTTGGTCCTGCCGTTTGACAAGGTCCTGCTCTCGATCCTTGGCGCGGTCGTGCTGAACATGATCATCGCGCTTAATCACCGTCCGGGCCGGTATTTGGCGGCACGGTAAAAGCCTCAGCTTACAGCTTCCAACACAAACCAAATACACGTTGCATCAAGGCCATATTTATCTGTGCTATTACAATAAACCGTGACTTTCATCTCTCCCTTTGGCCAAGGAAAAGCAACGACAGATGCCGTTGTAACATTGCCCGTTTGCAATCCTTGTTCACCAACTAAAATCGTCGCCTCTGCAACGATATGCGCCCCTTCGTCATCGGGATCTTCGCCGGTAAGAACCTGTATCTCGACTTCGGTGTCATTGCGTGCCGCAACGCATATACCCTTTGCGCCCATCCACGGAAGTGGCCCATCGGTGGCGGGATAAGAATTTTTGTCTTCCCGATCCCAAAGGGCCACTTGGCCGTAGTGAACCAAACATTTTCCTCTATATATTTCGCTCACCCGACCCTCCGTTTACATGTTCAGTAATAACACTGACGATTGCCACTCGGCAGGACCACGATGGTCAACTGGCCCGGTCCGCCCCCAATCGCAGGAACATTGCTGGTCGTCACATTGTAGGCTGTGCCATTTACGATCCCATTGGCCAGATAGAACTGAGCCAAAGCACCCCCTTGGGCGTTATTTTCAAAGGCAGGGACGATAAGAGCCTGCGCACCTGCACCGCCTTGCAGCGAACTTGCGAACGGATATTCATCACAGGACGCTGGCGTGCCGGGGCCACCGGCAACATTAAGGGCCGCAACATCAGCAGCCGTCCCGCCGCAAGACGCTGCGCGGTTAGCGGCGATTGTAGCCGCATTTGTAGTCCGCGTCAGCGTGACCGGTCGCCCGGCGGCCTGTGCCGACGCAATATTGTAGGAAATACAAGGGAAGTTCAGACCATCAAAATTGATTGCAGCCTGAGCAAAGGCGTTGGACGCCACAAAACACGACAGTAACGCGGCAAAGCCCAATAGCTTGTTCATATCTTTCGTCCTTTTCTGTTGAAGCGTTATTCACGCGCTTCAGGACGAAAGACCTGCGTGGGATGTGAACTAATATTGCTCGTCACAACGGCCAGACACGCATTAACAAGGACTGGTTTATTGATACTGTTGCGCCATCGTGCCTGACTTGACCGGATCAGAAACGATCTTTAACGGTATGCTGATCACAACAACAGCACAGCAAAACGGGGCGGAAAACCGCCCCGTTGTCGTAAATGCCCGAAATCCTGATATTTTAGAACGCGACGCTGGCGCTCAGCACCGCCTGAAACGGTTCGCCGATCTGGTTGCCCAGATTGTTCGTCCCGATTGAGGATGTGTAATAGACCTTGTCAAAGATGTTCTTCAGGTTGAGCTGGAAGGTCACCGGGTTGTCGGCATCAATGGTATAGGATGCAAACAGATCGGTAACGGCATATCCCGGCAAATCATAGGTATTGGTGTTTGTTCCCGGACGTTTGCCAACTGCACGCACACCACCGCCTGCGCGGAAGCTGCTTGCACCGGGCACGGCATTGCCAAAATCATAGGCAAGGAACAGCGATCCGGTATGACGCGCGACGTTGGCAAGACGTTTGCCTTTAAGCTCGGGATCATCGGTGACGCGCGTATCGGTCAGGCCATAGCTTGCGATGACGTCAAGATTGTCGGTCAGCGCACCGGCAATATCAACCTCGAAACCACGTGAACGAACACTGCCAGCGGCTTTGACAACCGTTTCACCGCCAACCTCTTCGGAATAGGAAACGTTATTCTTGTCACTGGTATAAACGGCGATATTTGATGTCAGGCCATGGGCAATCTGGATCTTGGTCCCGACTTCATAGGAAATGCCTTCTTCCGGGGCAATATTGCCGACATAACTGCCAATCGACGATTGCGGACGGAATGTTTTGGCAACATTGCTATAGATCGAGATTTCCGGCGTTGCCTTGTAAACAACCCCGCCATTGGGAATAAGTTCCTGCCCGTGACGTTCGGTATTGGTTACGAACGGACGCCCCTTACCCGCCAGAATATCATAATATTCAACGCGCATGCCGCCGACCAAAATCCACTGATCGTTCAGATGCAGGGAATCCTGTGCATAGGTCGAAACGGTTGACAGCTTTTCGGTCTGATCACTGTCCTTCGCCGAAACACTCGTACATTCTGCAAGGTTGCCATAAACCGGACTGTAAACATTGAAATTCGAGTCATTGCTGCAACGGATCATGTCGGTGCGCAGGGTATCACTATGGTCAAACGACGCCCCAAACAGCACTTCATTTTTAAACCCGGCAATATCAACATCGCCCGTCAGATCGGTCCGCACCGCATGCTTGGTCAGGGTTGATTCCTGTGTGGCATCAGCACGGCGCGTCACAACGCCGGTTGCCGCATTATATGATCTTACACGGGCCTGATTATCGGCATATTGATTGCGGCTAAAGCTGTAATCAAAACCAAGCTGCCAATTATCCCCAAGATCTTGATTGATCTCGATCTGGGCCGTATCGGTTTTGCCCTTGGTCACGTTATAGGGTTCGTCAAACCGGGTTTCCGGATCAACATTAACCGCTTTGCCCGTCGTCAGATCAAAGATGGTACCGCGATCAAACGGCACGCTGTATTTTTCATGGAAATAACTCAGCGTGACATCGGTGCTATCGCCTTCCCACCGCAAAGACGGTGCGATCTGCTGGCGTTCGGTTTCGCCGAAATTGCGCCAGTAATCGGTTTTCTCGTAATCGCCAAGCAGACGGAATGACAAAGCGCCGCTTTCGACCAGCGCGCCTGTCACATCAAATCCGGCACTACCGCCGCCAAAGCTTGTCATGCTGCTGTTTACTTCGCCGCTAAATTCGGCTTCGGGCTTTTTGGTGACAATATTGATCATCCCGCCGGGATCGAGAATGCCATAAAGCGTCGATGCCGGCCCTTTGACGACTTCAACATGATCGGCGGTAATATTAAAACTGCGTGGGGTCGCTATTTTCATGCCGTTAACCAGGATCGAATCATCGCGGTTGGCCCCAAAGCCGCGCCGGATGATCGCATCCTGTGTTGCCCCCAGGTTGTTAGCCTGGGTGACCCCACTGATATTGCCCAACACATCATCAAGCGAGCGTGCGTTCTGATCTTTGATAACCTGCGATCCAACGATATTGACCACCTGTGGCACATCGATCAACGGCGTGTCGGTCCGGGTCGCAATGGATGTTGAAACCGGTTGATACCCATCGACATCCGTTTCCCCGGCACCAGAAATCGGACGGGCCGTCACGGTCAGCGGATCAAGTACGATTTCCGCGTCATCATCATCATCATCATTAGCACTGGTTTTCTTGGTTTGATCCGTTTGCGGGGCATCTGCGACTTGCGCCAATAACAAAGAGCGATCTGCATCCGCATCCGCCGCCGCCGCCTGATTGATCATAACCCCGCCCATCGATACCGACGCCAGCAACAAGGCCCCAAATTTGCTGTACCGCACCTTCATTCCTACCACACTCACGACTCCAGTTAATAACAATTCTTATTTAATTTGAGAGTGGTTATCATTGTCATTAATGTAGTAGTCAAATCCGCAAGCCATTACCAGCCCGAAAAACACCCCAGATTTCGGCCATATCCCGCCACAAACTGGCATCCAAACCGGGCATATTCGGGTATCTCGCCCTAAAATCAAAAAATAACACAGACGATTTCTTGACTACTACAGTCGCAAATGTTTCTCATTTGCTTCTATTTTCTGCGGCATAGCAAAGATCCATCCAATGATCGAAGACGGCCCTGACGGGGATATTGCCCCATTGGCAGCAAAAAAACTGCATGCTGCGTTCCGCGACACGACGGTTTTGCATGATATATCGGTCGAAATCCCCCGAAACCGGCTGACGGTTCTGGTCGGCCCGAACGGATCGGGCAAATCAACCTTGCTGTCGGCCCTGTCGCGCCTGATCACCCCGACCAATGGCACGGTGTATCTTGATGGCAAGAATATCCACACCCACCACACCCGCGATGTGGCGCGCAAGCTGGGCATTCTGCCGCAAACCCCGGTGCTGCCGGAAAATCTAAGCGTCTATGATCTGGTGTCGCGCGGCCGCTATCCGCATCAGGGCCTGTTCAAACAATGGACCAAGGCCGATGAGGATGCGGTTCAACATGCGCTGGCAATCACCAATACCGCCGATTTTGCCCAACAATCGGTGCAAAACCTGTCGGGCGGGCAACGCCAAAGATGCTTTATCGCCATGGCCTTGGCCCAGGAAACCGATATCATCCTGCTTGATGAACCAACCACCTATCTTGATCTGCGCTATCAGGTCGATGTGATGAATTTGATCGCCCGCCTGTGTCAGGATCACGGGCGGACAATCGTTGCCGTTCTGCACGATCTGAATTTTGCCCTGCAATATGCCGATCACATGATTTTCCTCAAAGACGGCAAAATATATCAAACCATCGACGATCCCCGATCCTGTTCGGTCGATCTGATATCGGATGTCTTCGCCACCGATGTCGTGCGTCTGATCGAACCTGTATCGGGCATTCCCGTCTTTATGCCGCTGCATTCAAAAAGTGCGGATGTGCCTTGCCCATCCCGTGTTGCGATTTGATGAGCACCAAACGGCGGGGCGCGCCAAATGCGCCCATGGCTTTGCTGCTTGTCGCGGCATTGGTCATTGCCGCCTTGCTGTATCTGATTTCAGGGCCGCGCCTCATCCCCCCGTCAACAATCCTTTCTGCCGCAAACGCGTTTGATCCGAATAATTTTGACCACCGCATCCTGCAAAGCATCCGGTTTCCGCGCCTTTTGGCCGCGATCACGGTCGGGGCCTGCCTTGGTCTTTCGGGGCTTTTGCTGCAAGGATTGCTGCGTAATCCACTGGGCGAGCCACATATTCTGGGCCTGAATGCCGGTGCAACACTTGCCGTTGTCGTCGCAACCGCCCTGCCGACTATTCCCATGTTACCTATGTTACCCATGTTCCCCACCGGCATTTCCCTTGATGGCATGGCGCGCCCGATTGTTGCGGCCTGCGGCGGGGGAGGTGTTTTCTTGGCGACCATCAGTTTTGCCTCTGCGGGCAAAAGCGGCATGACGCTGCTTAAAGTCACATTCTGCGGCATCGCCTTTTCCGCCCTTGCCGGGGCTTTGACATCGGCCATCCTTATTCTGGACGATGATACACTTGATAAAGTGCGTCTTTGGCTGGTCGGGGATTTATCGGGCACCCGCCTTGATACACTGGGCGCCTCGATGGGGCTTTTGGCCGTGGCGGTCGGGGCGGCATTTTATGTCTCGGCCCGGCTGAACGCCTTGGCCCTTGGCGATGTTGTCGCGACCAGTCTGGGGGTTTCGGTTCGCAGGGTGCGCTTTATCGGCATTATTGCCGCCGCCCTGTTTGCCGGTATTGCGGTATCGATTGCCGGTCCGATCGGATTTGTCGGGCTGATCGTTCCCAATCTGGTGCGGCGTTTTGCCCCGGATTATCGCGCGTCCGTGCCCTTAACCGCCCTTTGCGGCGCGGTGTTATTGGTTTTGGCCGATCTGGCCGCACGTTTGATCATGCTGCCCCATGAAATCCCGACCGGCCTTGCCACTGCATTTGTCGGCGCCCCGGTTTTCATCGTGCTTGTGGCAAGGACAATCCGATGATCGTAAAAACCGGCACGTTAAACACATCTGGCTATTACCATATCCAGATTGGCCCGCTTGAATTTCGCCTTCACACCCGCCGCACAGCCATCCTTTGCCTCCTTGCCCTGACCGTTTTCGGGTTGGGCTTTTTCGCATTGGGGCTGGGCAGTCAGGATATCGCACCCGCCGATATGCTGTCCGCGCTGTTTGGCGATATGAACCTGTCGCCATCCAACCGTGCCATTTTATTTGAATTGCGCTTGCCGCGTCTGATCCTTGCCGCCCTGTGCGGTGCGATGCTGGGGCTTTCCGGGGCGGCGATGCAATCGCTAACCCGTAATGGCCTTGCCGATCCGGGGTTACTTGGCGTGCGCGAAGGATCCATCCTTGTCATCTTGCTTCTGATCCTAAGCTTCCCGGCCTTGCCGATGGTATTGCGCCCGGTGCTTGGCACGATTGGCGGATTGGCCGTTGCCGCGGCAACGGTTGTGATTGCCCGATCAACCTCCAGCCTGCGCTTTGTGTTGATCGGCATCGGGATTTCCTGGTTGCTCTCGGCCCTTGTTGCCATGATCCTTGTGTCGCTTGATAACAGTGACGCACAGCCGCTTTTGCTGTGGATTGCCGGAAGCCTGTCATCCGTGACATGGAAAATTGTTCCGGTCGCGCTTGGCCTGTTTTTGGTAAATAGCCTGCTGCTTTTTCTAACATCGCGATCATCCGAAATCCTGTCCCTTGGCGGGCAAAGTGCCGCCGGACTTGGCGTTAATCTGCGCAAAACATCCTTTATTCAGCTGGTTGCCGCCACCATGTTATCGGCAACCTGTGTATCGACCATCGGCGGCATCGGCTTTATCGGCCTGATCGCGCCGCATCTGGCCAAACTGGTCACCGGCAACAGCAGCCAGATTTCCGTCCTAAGCGGATCGGCACTGTGGGGGGCTTTGCTTTTGCTGGGGGCCGATACCATCGGCCGTGTGGCTTTTCTGCCATTACAATTACCGGCCGGAATTGTTCTGGCGGTTATTGGCGTTCCGGTTCTTTTAATCTTGCTATGGAAACGGCGTGATGAACTCTAGGAGCAATAGCGTGCCCAATTTCCGTTCTGTCATCATGATGATAACAACGATTTTGACCCTCTCGGCTCTTTGGTCCAACGCACAGGCCAAACCCTTTGTCGATGATCTGGGCCGCGAAGTTGACGTGCCCGACACGCCAAAGCGCATTGTGTCGCTTTATGATGTTGATGTAACCATCCCCCTGATCGAACTGGGCATCTTTCCAATTGCCAGTCACGGACGGATGGGGCTGGATGGCAAACCGCACCTGCGGTCATCGCGTCTTTTGACCGGGGTTGATTTTGATAATTCCGATATTCGCTATATCGGATCGACCGAGATTGACCTTGAAACAATCACCGCCCTGGCACCTGATCTGATCATCACAGCCCCCAGTCGCGCCAGCGCGATTGAACCGCTGCAATCGATTGCGCCCACCGTATCGCTAGATGCCGCACGGCTGGGCGGGCCGCATATTTATCAAAAACTTGCCGAGCTGACCGGCACGCAAAACCGCCTTGAATTCCTAAAGGCGCGCTACCTTGCCAGTATCGATGCGATCAAAAATACGATGGATCCTGCGACCATAACTGTAAGCGTCTTTCAGCCCCTGAACGGCAAGATCAACATCTATCACACCTATCGTTCGCTGGGCCGTGTGCTGCGCGATGCCGGGTTCAAATTTCCCGATTTGATCGAAAACATGCCACCGGCCGGTCGCATGGAAGTCAGTGCGGAATACCTTCCCAAACTGGATGCCGACTTTATTTTCGATCCCTATCGCGATGACAAACCCGGTGGTGCCAAGGCCGAAATCAACGCCATGGAAGGCGTTTTTCCCGGCTTTTGTCGCTTTTTGCGCGCCTGCCAAGAAGGCCGCTTTATCCTGATATCGCGCGAAATCGCGATTTCGAATTCTTACGCAGCATTGGCAATGATGGCCAATCTGGTAAAATCACATATTGTTGCGCATATCCGCGTGACATCGCCGACACCGCAATAAGCCGCCAACCATCGCCGCACATCTGACCCCGGACATCGCCCGTGCACAAAAACTTTGTCGAAAACCCTGTTGATCGCTTTGCCGAACGCATCAATGCACGCGCAGATCGCCTGTCGCCCAGCATGCAATCGGTTGCCGAATATATTCGCGATAATCTAAGCGCCACCCTGTCGCAATCCGCCCTTGAAATCGCCCATATCACCGATACATCCGATGCCACGGTTATCCGCACGGTTCAGGCCTTGGGCTTTTCCGGCCTGCGCGACCTCAAAGACACCATCGAAGGCTTCTTTATCGCGACAAATTCGCCAACCGCAAAAATGGCATCCACCACCAGCGACATCGCAAGTGACGTTAATAACGCGATTGATTTCATGGTCGAAGACCAACTCAATGCATTGCGCGAACTGGCCGAACCTCACAACCGTTCAGGCATGCAAAATGCGGTAACCCTTTTAACCAAGGCCAACCGCATTGGTGTTTCCGGGATCGGGGCATCTGGCATCATTGCATCCTATGCCGCACGGTTATTTTCACGCAGCGGCTATCCGGCCTATGAACTGACCCGCACCGGCATTTCACTGGCCGAACAACTGATCCAAATGGCAAAGGGCGATGTGCTCGTCATGCTGGGCCATGGCCGACTTCATCGCGAAGCCAGCGCAACCCTGGCCGAAGCCGAAAGACTTTCCATTCCCTTGATTGCCATCGTGACATCGGATCAAAGCCCGCTGATCAAAATTGCCCAGGCATCCCTGATCCTGCCGCGGTCAAAAAGCGATCAGGTCGCCCTGCATGCGCCGCTGATGTGCTGTCTTGAAACCATGATGCTGGGGCTGGCATCAACCGATC
>TARA_R110001583_G_scaffold29368_2_pt1 | contig 19272 bp, 23 predicted proteins | sample TARA_R110001583 | Tara Oceans TARA_R110001583 (sample SAMEA4398432) | marine metagenome | biome: Polar Biome; feature: [MES] marine water layer (ENVO:01000295) within the mesopelagic zone...; material: water (ENVO:00002006), including particulate matter (ENVO:01000060) such as...... | reverse complement strand
GTAATAACCTTTTTCTTGTGCCTCCTTAAGAATGTGTGTGGCAAATACAGTTTTGGCTGTAGAGGCTTCACCATGAAATTGAGTAATCATTCCAATAGGGATACCCTTAGTGTAATCCCCAGAAATAATCTTATTGAGAGCATAGCTCCCAGTAGGAACAAAGCCCATATTTGGGACTTGTTCGGACAACAAACCTGCGTTCTTAAGACGCTTAAGTACCTCTATGTTCATGCCCTTATAATAGCAAGAAGCTCGTAAATAACATCATCAAATTTGACTTTTATACAAGATCTGAAAGATCTGCCTGCTTATAGTTCGGACCCTTAAGCACTTTACCATCTTCACGGTAGATAGGATTACCGTCCTCTCCAAGCTTGCTCATGTTGCTCTCATGGACTCTGGTGAACGCCTCCTCGACATCCCACCCGAACTCCACGAACATCCCTAGAACAACGTACAGGAGGTCACACCCTTCCTTCATCACATCGTCTAGGAAGGGAGCCTCCATAAGCTCTCTAAACTCTTCTTGGATAAGCTCACGACGAAGCTTGATTGTGTCCGCTTCCTCTTGAGTAATCTCCCTCTCATCCTGGCGAGCCTGAATGAAAGCTATCTTATGCCCAAACTTTTCATGAAATTCAATTACTTTTTCTATCATAATCATCCTCTATCCTTACAACATCGTCCACCTCTGATGAGGAGACCTCTAAGATAATAGTATCACTGTGCGCTATAATTCTGTGTACATCCCCAGGATTAATTGTATAGGGTTGGTTTTTCTTCATAAGAATCATCTCTTCATTCAGCATAAGATCACACAGTCCCTTTTCAAGAAACATTGTCTCCTTCTTTACTTCATGGTACTGCAACGACAGTTTATGATCTTTATTGACGTATAGCCTTTTTAAACAATATTTGTCGTTTAAAACTAACCATTCTTCTTTGCCCCAGGGTTTTTCTACTACTTTCATAATCTAGCTTTAACCATCTCTTCTACTAAACTATCAAAACTGTACTCAGGATTCCAACCTAAAACCTCTTTTAGCTTTGTACAATCACCCTTTAGATCAGTAAGCTCAGTAGGTCTGTAGTACTTAGGATCAATCGTAATGTAATTCTTATAATCCATACCTAAGCGCGTAAAGACCTTATCACAAAGATCCTTAACTGAATGTGATTCACCCATAGCGCAAACAAAATCATCAGGAGTATCGTGTTGCAACATCATCCACATTGCCCTAACATAATCCTTAGCGTGACCCCAATCCCTTGTAGCTTCTAGGTTTCCTAAAGCTAAAGTCTTTCGTTTGCCTTTGTGTATATCCACGGCACCCGCTATAATTTTATTAGTAACAAAATTTAACCCTCTACGGGGGGATTCATGGTTAAATAGTATACCGTTAGAGATAAACATATTATAACTAGAACGATAAACTCTACAAAGATTGTAAGCGTATAACTTTGCACAAGCGTAAGGACTTACAGGCTTCATCGAGGTAGTCTCTCTACGATACCCATCGTCATCAAACTCATTCCCAAACATCTCTGATGATCCTGCCTGATACATACGAGCATCAGGACACACCGTTTTCATAGCTTCTAATAAATTCAGAACACCATTAGCGTCAGCAAGAGTAGTAAAGGCTGGCTGATCATAACTAATTCTAACATGAGACTGGGCGGCTAAGTTATAAATCTCATCAGGCATACACTCTTTTAAAACAGTTATAAGGGAGGGCATGTCTAAAAGATCCCCGTAAACTAGATGCATACTTGGATTATCAAGTAAACCTATACAATCCAATCTGCTAGTTTGATTCTCAGGAACAGAATGCCTCCTAAGAAGACCCCATACCTCGTACCCTTTATCTAATAAAAACTCGGCTAGATAGGAGCCATCTTGACCGCTAATTCCTGTTATAAATGCTTTCTTCATACCACTCATACGTTTCTTTAATCCCATCTTCAAAGGGAGTAAACTTAAAGTCTGGGCAAACAGTTTTAAATAAGCCATTAGACCCGTCTTTTCGGTACTGACCTTCAAGGCTTCCATTGAAGCTTACGCTGGCTTTGGGGTTTATTATAGACTTGATAGATTCCACCATATCTGAAATAGTTAGATTTTCGTCAGGTGCAACTATAACAGGCTCAACACTATTATGCCTGTCTAATAACAGAGGGATCGCTCTACATAAATCATCAACAAATAGTTGCTGTCGCTTTGGCTTACCAGTCCCCCAAAACTCAACAGAATCCTTAGCTTCATGCAGTTTGCGGATTGCAGCCGCAACGAAGTGTGAGCTTTCCAAATCAAAATTATCTTCGGGTCCGTAGAGATTAGATGGAGAAAAACAAGAATAGTTGACCCCGTGCTGCTCTCGCATGGATTTCATATGAACCCATAAAAGTCTCTTAGTATAGCCATAAGCTAAATTAGTCTCAGCAGGGGGACCATCCAAAATGTTTAACTCGTCAAACGGATACTTCTCCACGGTATTCGGAAAAGCACAAGTGCTAAGAGCAGCTAACAGTCTTGGAACACCTGCGGCGAAACAAGCGTCCACTATGTTAGTATTCATTCTGGCATTCTTAGAAAAGAATTCCGCAGGGTGAGAAGCATTGTCTTTAATACCTCCCACCCTGGCAGCTAAATGAATAACTGCATCAGGGCGATGGTACAGCAGGAAGCCTTCTGTCTCATAGTAATCAGTAAGATCAAGATCTTTTGAAGAAAGATACTCCCACTCAGACTTAATACGCTTGAGTCTTTGACCTACGAAACCAGAGCCTCCCGTTACTAAAACTTTCACTCGTCAAACTTTCTACGAATTTCTTGATCAATAGAAGGACACCTGTTACCTGTTCGGTGTACTAGATCGTAGAATAACATAAGAGACATTACTTCTACCGTATGGAAGTAAGCACAATTAACAGCAAGTTCATGAATACTATCAGGAAGAACTCCTGCACTCTTACCGCTAATCATAAACGTATCCATACCGTTATCTTCTGCCCAAACCAAGGCGTCGAGAACATTTTTAGACTTACCAGAACAGGACATTCCAACAACCAATGATTCCCCAGAATCTTCAGGTCGAGCTATAGTCTCTAACCATCGTATAAATAATTTATCGTAAGGGTGATCATTAGCATTCGAAGTTATAAAACCTACACTATCAAAAGAGTAGACAGACTTTTCGGGAATAAGGCGAGTCATGTCGGTAGCTGCGTGACATGCTACAAAATGTAAGCCTCCGTTTCCAATTAAGAAAATCCTCTTCGCCTTGTTCACCTTGTCTGCTAGAGAAAGGTACTCGGGGGAGGCAAATGCGGTCTCTAATTTCTGTTCTATATTTTCAAAATCAATTAAGTGGTTTTCCATAGTTATTTAATACCTCTAAGGCTTCCTTCACCTCATTATAGGAGACTGCTAGATGGGGTCTTAGTCTAATTGAATTTTTTCCTCCAGTATTTACTAAAAGGCCATTATCGTAGCAATACTGCTGAAAACGATCCCTCTGAGGCCCTGAATCCAAATCAAAACCTACAAGAAGTCCCGCACTTCGTAAATTCTTTATATATGGATTAGATAACCCTTTCACCAATTGATCTCCTCTAGCCTTAACATTTGAAAGTATGTTTAAATCCTTATAAGCTTGAAGGATATACCTACAACGAACCATATCTATAAGAGTGGCATCCCATGTCGCTTCTAGTTTCTTCTCTTTTTGAGTGAAGATTGCTGATACTTTATCATTTGCCATGATTCCAGATAATTGAGACTTCTTTCCAAAAACGACTACATCAGGCTCTACACCTAACTGCTCATAGTACCAATTAGTACCAGTCACTCCCATACCTGTCTGAACTTCATCAAAGATAACTAAAATACCTTTCTCTTTACAGACTCGACATACCTCTTGGAGGAAGCCCTCCTTAAAATATAAATCTCCGTGCGTGGATCTAATCGGCTCAATCAAAACAGCGACAACCTTGTTAGACGCAACAGCTTGTAGAAAATCAGGGAGGTTATCCTCACACTCAAGAACAAACTTTTTAGGGTTCTTCCCTAAGCGTGGGCCTACGGGATCTTGTCTGGAGGTGACAAAGGAGGCCCAACCATTAATTCCATGAAAGGATCTGGTGAAGGTTACGATCTTAGGATTACGCTTAGTGTTCCCCTCCAATACAGCCTTCATTGCTGACTCAACCGCTAAGGAGCCTGTGCAACAATAATAAAAATGTTTAAAACAATCAGGAGCATAAGAAGTGAATGCCTCATCAAAATCTCTACTCTCGTCCGATCCTATGAAGCAATTTGTAACTTTCGTATGTGAAACTCTTAGTACCTCTTCTTTAAACCTCTGCGTATGAAATATTGGATGATTGTATCCGAGAGGAAGGGATCCAAACATCCCCAAGAAATCTAAAATCTCTTTGCCGCTAGTTTTATCATGCAAATAAGAATCATGGCTCTTGTCTAGATCAATTCGAATATTGTACTTATTACTTCTGCTTACATTCATCAAAGTACTCCTCCAAAATACTAGAAAGGTTATCTATATCCTCTATGTGAGTCACTCGATAGTCAGCGACATCATAAGGTAAGATACAGACCAGTTGCTTTCCTACATTCTTCTTATCCTTCAATAGCTTAGAAATATAACCATCGAGATCCTCCATTTCAAAAGAGGGTAGATTAAACTCTATCTTACTTTGCAGATAATCCAGAGTATCTTCAGGTATAATCCCTAACCTATAAGAAACATAATTGGCTATATGCATTCCTAGAGTTACTGCTAGTCCGTGCTTTACAGAGTAATCACTAAGAGATTCTATTGCGTGACCAAAGGTATGTCCGTAATTAAAAATACGTCTCTCGTTCTCATCGAACTCATCCTTCTCGATCATATCTTTCTTTATTCTAAGACTCTCTGCTATGGCCCCAGATAAGTCTTCTTTATCTATTTTATCCAGGTAGTCAGAATCACACAGCATAAAATAATGAAGCATCTCACCAATACCTGAATCTATATCCGATTCCTCTAAACTATGTAAAACCTTAGGATCACACCATATATTATCTGGAGGATAGAAGGAGCCTACTAGATTTTTGATGCCACGGTGATTAATAGAAGTCTTACTGCCTATACAGCTATCCGCTTGAGCTAAAAGTGTAGTAGGTATGAAGGACCATCTTATCCCTCTATACAGTATTGAAGCGATAAAGGAAGTTATATCCTGAGTTATCCCTCCTCCAACAGCCACAAGCATGGTATCTTTTTTAACTTCTTGACCACAAAGATAGTTTAGTAAAGTAATGCACTTATCTAAATTCTTATTACTTTCCGTGGCCTCTATAGTGCATAGCTTATCGAACTTACCTACCAAAGAATCTTTATATAGATTGTATACATTACGATCAATAATAGCTATGGAGTTTTCTACCTTAGGAATGTCTTGTAGATCAGTGAAACTAACCTTGTACTTCTTCCTGTACGACTGTACTTCAAACATTCATAAACCCTCCATCCACCACAATGTCCTGTCCTGATATGTAAGAATTCAAATCACTAGCCAAAAACAAAACTACATTAGATATATCTTTAGGGGTAGCGAGCCTACCCAAAGGAATACTAGCCTCAACTTCACGAATACCCTCTTTTCCTAGGATTTTTTTAGTTAAATCCGTCATAGTGAACCCTGGAGATACAGAGTTTACCAGGACGCCTTGAGAGGCTGCCTCTGCCGCTACGGCTTGGGTTAGACCCCGCAGCCCGAACTTGCTCGCGGAGTACGCAGCGCGGCCTACACGGGACTTGTGAGACCATATAGAGGCTACGTTGACGATCCTACCATAACCTCGGGAGGCCATCCCACTCAATACAGCCTTACTTATCTTATAAGCTCCTGTAAGGTTAACCTTCAGGATATCCTCCCACGCCTCATCTGAAGTTTCACAGAAAGGCTTCACTTCATTAATGCCTGCATTGTTAACACATATATCAATAGGCGTATCTTCTATACTTTTTAAGAAGGATTGCACAGACCCTTCCTTTAAAAAGTTTAAAATACCAGTACCCGTGGCTATAACCTTAGCACCTTCTTCAGTAAAGTCTTTAGTAAGCTGCCTGCCGATACCTCGGGTTCCTCCCGTAACTAAAACGGTCTTACCTTCAAACATCATAGACATGCTCAACATCGCTCCGACTTACGGCTAGTCTAATAGCAGGCTTATCTCCCACCGCAGTAATCTTATGCTTTCTACCCTTCTCTATAAAAACTATATCACCAGTCTTTACAACCTTCTTAACCCCTTCAATGTCCCACTCCCACTCTCCATCAATAATATACCACCACTCGTTCCAGTCTGGGTGATGATGCTCTCGGTTACCTTCACCAGGATTTTGACAGATTAAAGTAGCGGAGTTACTATCAGAATCAATAACTCTATAGCTCCAACTAGGGTCAGGGGCATTTTCTAGAATGCTCGAAATGTTTACTACCTCCTGGTTAGAAGAGAATAATTCGTTATTTTCTACACCATCCTTCTTAAGGATAGAAGGTACGTCTGCCTCAACTCTTTCCTGCATTTAAATAACTCCACACAGCTTCCGCCATTTTAAAATCTTCCTCGTAATCAATATCAATCTCAGAGAAGCCTTTTAGAGGGACAAATTTAACACTTCCATCTCCTCCATGATAAGCACAACCCTGCTTTTCCATGTTTTCTAAAAACTTAGACTTTCTCCAACCCATTAAGGTACAGGCGTATGCTTGAATTGGGGTAAGATCTTGAGAAGGGGGCGTGGGCTTCATCTGATCAAAGTTTATAGGATCTCCGTCATAAATGCATTCTATCTGAACATCCTTTACAGATATTACTGTGTCATACGTATTTGAAATAACTACCCTAGAAAAATCCTGTATCTCTCTACTGGAAATAAAAGGAGAGGTGGGGAGCAACTGAATCACGTACTCACATTCCACCATGCACAAAAACTCTTTAGTGAAATCGTCATTAGTGGCTGCGTCTGTTGATAGACTAGCTGGACGCTTGTGAAACTTTACGCCCTCTTCTAAAGCTATCTCCCCTAAAGCATCGGATTCCGAATTTACATAAATCTCATCAAAACAATTAGCTTTTTTTGCGGCTCTAATTACATGAGAAATCAGAGGAATACCTCCAAGTAATCTTGTGTTTTTATTAGGTATTCTCTTACTGCCCATTCGGGCTGGAATCATGCACACTACTTTCATGTGTAAAGTTCTCCTTTAAAAATTCATCAAGCTCCAACTTAGAAGGATAGTAATGGTCAACCACTTTTCGGAAGTAATCAATCTGTGGCTCCTGGGAATGAATGTCCATTCTAAGTTCCGCTATAGATGGGGTTTTATCTTTAGTATTAGAGAAGTTATTAAACTTCACCGCTTCATCATGGTACTCATCATAATATACTTTTCCAAAGGTATTCATATTAAAAAAGGTCATACCTGTAATATATAATTTCTTAATATTATAATTTAATAAATCTATAACTCCAACTAATCCTGTATTGCAAGTAGTTCCTACTTCCTTATATAATTTAAATAAATATCCATCCGACATATTATGCCAGGGAACTCCTGTACTATTTAAAAAAGTAATAACCCTAGGAAGATCCCACATAGATAGATTTCCACAGACTATAAATTTTAAAGATCGCAAGTATTCACTATTTTGAGACAGAGCATTTAACTTATTAATATTTAAACAATTGTAGAGAATATCAGTCCTTTTTCCATAATCTGCCCACTGATGCTCAGGCATGGCAAAATTTTGATTAACTCTAACAACTAAATCATGGGAATCAATAAACTCCCCCATGTTCTGACCTTTCAAGTGAGGAGACGGACAGACATATGCAATACTTTTTCCTTCAACTAATTCAGCGTACTTCTCGCTATTTTCGTAGTCTTTAAAAGTTCCTACAAATCCCATAGAACCTAATTGAGCAAGTTGATCTTCTGGGAGGGGGCAAGAGGATTGCCACGAAGGAGTTAACTTCTCCATAGGAATTCCTATAATATCACTGTTTAATCCTTTGTTCCAATCTACCATATAAATCTCTCTTTATAGTAAGTTACTATATTATGAATTTCTTGATCGAAGTTTTTCTTAGGACTCCACCCAAGAGAAGTAAGCTTAGAATCATCTAAAGAGTATCGCATATCTTGACCACTTCTACTATAAGAAAAATCCGTGTATTCCTCTAGCGGTGTGTCCGTGCCGTGGTACTGCTCGATCACCTTACGAACAGTTTCACGATTAGTTTGTTCGAAGCCACCAGCTACATTAAAGATTTCATTCTTTACACCCCTCTTAATCAAATGTATAACAGCTTCAGCCGTATCCTCTGCGTGAAGCCAATTTCTAACAGGAGTTCCTTCATTATGTAATCTAATTTTTTTACCCCGCATTAAGCATTTAACTGATAAAGGGATTAACTTTTCAGGATACTGACCTATACCGTAGTTATTGGTGGGTCTTAGTATTAAATAACTAATATCATAAGTTCTAGACCAAGCGTTAATCAGCATATCAGCGGAAGCCTTAGATGCGGAGTAAGGATTGCTAGGTTTAAGCAAATCAGACTCTGTATGGGAACCTACATTAATATCTCCATACACTTCATCTGTACTTATATGAAAGAATACTGGGCGATCCCCTACATTAGAGTTTTTAGATCTCACAAGTTCAAGCAGATTTTTTACACCTAATATATTACTATTTACAAACTCATCACTACTAGAAATACTGTTGTCAACATGAGACTCGGCAGCAAAGTTTACCACATAATCACAATCATACAAATGATCTAAATCTTTAATATCCTTTTCTAGGAAAGTGAAGTTATCATAATTTAAAAATTCAGATAAAACTTCCTCTCTGGCAACATAAGTCTTCTTATCTATACCATACACTCTCCAACCTAAATTAAGAGCTTTTCTGGTAAAATAAGAGCCTATAAAACCCAAACACCCTGTTACGTATATAATTTTCATAACGCACTAAAGAAATCGTCTACCACTTCTTCTATGTAATTTAGCTTTTCCTCAGTAAGACCAATAAATGTCCCTAAAAAGAAGGAGTCCATCGTTACCTTATTAGCAATAGGGAAGGAATCAATCTCACCTTCCTTAGCTAAGTGGTGATAACCTGGGTGCGCTAGAATATTACCACTAAAATAAGATCTTGTTTGAATTCTAGCGGATTCTAAGTGCCTAACAAACTCTTCTCGGGAAAATGCAGTTGTCTTAATAGTTAACAAATAAGCAAACCAGCAGGGGTCGGATTTAGGAGTAGCTTCAGGAAGATAGAAGTACTTCTCATACTTTTTAAAGATATCATTAAGCCTCTTATGGTTTTTTCTTCTAGCTGCGTCCATATCGGGAAGCTTTTTAAGCTGCTCAAGGCCAATCGCTGCCTGAAGTTCCAAAGGCTTAAGATTATACCCTATCTCATTAAACACATACCTGTGATCGTAAACCGCTTCGGGCATACCAGGGAGCCAATCTTTAAACCTATTACCACACGCAGTACCTCCTGTAACGGAACCTGGCTTCATACTGTTGCAGTAGCAGCCTCTACCCCAATCTCTAACACTCGCTAGGATAGTCCTGGCTTTATTACTATTAGTAGCGATGAAACCCCCCTCGCCTAGCGTCATATGGTGTGCGGGGAAAAAGGAGCAAGTGGACATATGGCCGTAGGAGCCTAGCTTCTTACCGTCATAGTAAGAGCCTAAAGCATCGCAAGCGTCTTCCAGGAATATAAGGTCATACTTCTCTACAAGACCCATAAGCCTGTCCATATCGGGAGGGTTGCCTAGGACATGAGCAAAGATAATACCTCGAATATCGGGATCTTCTTCAAGCTTCTGCTCCACCTTATCCAAGTCTAGGTTTACACTAGGCAATTCAACGTCAACGAAGACTGGCTCAAAGCCATGTTGAATAATAGGATTGATAGTGGTGGGGAAACAAACGACAGGAGTAATAAACTTTGAACCTTTTGGAAGATTATACAAATTTCTTGAGGCGGCAGCGGCTACCATTAATAAATTGGCAGAACTACCTGAATTGGTTAAAGCCCCGTGCTTCATCCCTAGGTGCTGAGGGAACTCAAGCTCAAACTCACGACCTTTCTTTCCAAAAATAAACCAGCCGTCTAAAAGATTACTTATGGCAGCGATATACTCATCATCATTGAAGTTAGGACCAGAGTACTCCACCCAATCAGAATCTCGATCCCAAGTCTTATTATCTTTTTCGGTAATATACTCTGAAACTAGAGAGAGGATCTTCTCTTTCTTATTCGTTAAGTTACTCATTCTGCATCTCCTCAATTCCTTTTTGTAAACCTAGTAAGGGTATCGGAAGCTTTGAAAGCTTTCTACCACTCCCTGTATAATAGTCTAAACCTGGCTCGCTTAAGCGTATAAGATGGGAATTAGGCTCTACTATCATATTAGCAATATCAAGTAAGGTATGCTTCTCTGAATAGCAAATATTTAAAGACCGTGGAAGATCAAGATGCTCATTCTGTAGATAAAATTCTATAACTCTACATAGGTCTTTAACATAGAAGAAATCCATGACCTTATTCTTATGAATAGTGATAGGAGTATTATTTCTAATGCTCGCTAAGACATTCTTTATAAACCTAGACTCTTCTTCAAATTTACCAAAACATCCAAACAGTCTAAAATCATAAACATTGGTTACAGGACATGAAGGAGAATTCTCATAAATAATTCTTGATATCAAATTTTTTGCTTTACCGTAATAATCTTGAGGATTAGAATAGAAGATAAGGCCCTCTTCCATATCCTTCACTACCGTTCTTCTGTCATAAGATGCTCCTGAACCAAAGCAAAATAAATGATGTTTATCTTTTTTATATTTTAGTAAGTTGTTAAAAGCAGACACGTTATCACAGAACTGATCAAACGTATCTTTGCCTTGTCGTTTACCTCCCACAAAAGCGGTATGTAAAATAATATCAACATCATTCTCTTCAAAAAATCTATGCACCTGATCTGAATCTGTAACATCTAAATCTTTACGAGTACACGGGATAAGTTCATAGTCTTTTTGAAAATACTGTATAAACTCTTTACCTAAGAAACCTGACGCTCCTGTAATTAATACTTTCATCTAGACAGATTAACATAGTGGGGATTGTTAGAGTATATAAAATCTCTAAACATCGCCTCTAACTCTTTATCATCTTTAGGGTGATTCACTGAAATATTATCAAAACAATCCATTATCTTTTTGTCATCTTCGGACCAGTGTGAGAATCCTAAATATCCATAATCCTTATCTCTTCCCCCTCCTACAAGCTTAACAGGAATCTTCTCATGGTCTAAATAATTTCTAATTATCTCGAAAGGTCGGTATAGTAAGAAAGGGGTGATAGAATAAACCACGGGAATCTTACCCTCCATAGCTAATCCTGTCGCCATACCCATCATTAACTGCTCCGATGATCCTACATTATAGAAGCGGTCTGGTAGGTCTAGCTTTATCTTATCCCAAAGACCGTACCCTAAATCTCCTGTGAGCAGAACAATCCTCTCATCGCAAGCCATCTCATCATAAAGTAAACTACTAAACTTTTTACGCATCTTGACAACCTTCTTCCTGCTTACAGGCTAACGTGTAATCATCCTCATTCATGATATGATAGTGAGCATTAATACCTTTCAAAAAGGGATACTTATTAACAGTAGTATCGACAATGTTTATACTTGGAAGAAAAGATTTTAATCTACGAACAAGATATTGAGTATCTACTTGATCATAAGCACAGTAACCATTTACGTTAACATACACCTGAATATTTTTGATGTTATTCTCTTCAATAAATTTTAAGCTCTCCCAGATGGAACCTTCTGCACACTCTCCATCGCTAATAAGGCAGTACACAGTCTTATCAGGGCTGGCTACGGCTCTCCCCACGGCAACGGGTAGGCCGAGCCCTAAGCTTCCTGTGGAGCAGTGGAGGTGGTTCTGCTCATCCCTATGGGGATGGCCCCCATGCTTCTGGAAAAGCTTCTCAGCGTCAATGCCGTAATATTTCTCTATGACAGTGTACAGGGCTACTGCTGCATGTCCTGAAGATAGTATAAAGATATCATCTTCATTCTTCTGTGAGAATATATTATCAATAATGCTGACACTAGAAAAGTAGCTTCCTAAATGAGACAGTTTATTCTTATAAGCTATATCTAATATCCGTCTATGTAAGTTTACCATCTCTCCCTCCAGTACTTTTGTATCCTCTCATCGTAATTTATACCTGATTTTAAAACTCCCCATGTAGCTTGATTGGAGTGCCATCTATAGTAGTAACCAGCCCAACTGGGTATAGGGTAGATGAACACCCCTTCATCTGCTAACCTGCAATAAAGATCATAGTCGGCTGCTCCTCCGTAAAGGTCTGGTCGAGCCTTTAATAGACCTCTCTCATACAAGGATCTATGGAACATTACAGACGGGGTATTTACGGGGCACTTTGACAAGCACAACTGTTTAAACTGATCTAAGTTATCGTAATTATGGAACTGTATAGGTGGAGCGTAAGGAACAACATTATCAGACTTCACTCCTTTTATAGGGCTTTGAAGTGCTAATGGCTTTTCCTTAAAATAATTAACCACAGTTATATAATTCTTAATAAAATCAGGATGAATATAATCATCAGCACATATAGTTAAAAGGTACTCGCCTGTGGCTAACTGAAAGCCTACCTCCCTAGCTTCATCCCAACAATGGGGATAAATATTAGGAGCCGAAGAGAGCGTAAAGTCCAGACCTGAAGATTGAAGATCTTTTAAGATCTTAACACTAGCATCTGTGCTTTCATTATCCACTACAATTAATTCCACATCCTCATACTTCTGATTCATAACAGAAAGTACACACTCTTCTATCCACTTTTCAGCGTTATAACACGGAATGATAACACTTATTTTACAAGATTTCATTTATAAACTTTCCACCCTTACGGCCATACCAAACTACATTACGAGCAAACTCCTCTTTACACCCTGCATCCTTCCAATGCTTTGTAATCGTAGTCACCTTTGAGTCAGAATACTTAACTAACTCTGTTGGTATTCCATTTACAGTGTCTAAAACATTACTATCTATATTATAATTTAAATCAATAAGCACATTCTTTCCATCATCATCATAATGGACAATAACCTCTTTCTGTAAAGAAAGTAAATCATCCAAAAATTGACGATCTTTCACAAAATTAAATTTATCTAAGAAGTAATTTATAAATTCATAAATCTCGTCATAAAAAGTATCTATGTTCTCTGCTATTCTTAGAAAAGAAGCTTCCTCAGGAGGCCATAAAATATCAAGATTATAACTTGGTAAAAGTTGACCATAATCAATACCAGAAAATAGTTTTTCAATACTTCTATTATTGTTGGTAATTTCTACTCCTACTAAAGTCTTGGGATTTTCATAAGCGTAATCAATAAGAGTATTATAGAAATCACTGTAATTACATCCGTAGTTATTGACTAAAGATATAGCCATATATTGAAGTAACCCCATAGTGTGGAAAGTTTGAATAACTTTAGAATATTGAAACCCTTTTTTCCACTCTTCCCTAGTCATAGTTTTAGTTTTAACTATAATCTTCTCTAACTCCTGGACTTCGTAGTGAGCTTTCTTATCAGTATGTGCCCTAAAAATAGGAGTTTCTATAGTCTCTATCTCATGTTCTTTAATATACTCTGGGTCTGCCATTTCCGTGTTGTTTAGGAGAGTACAATTATAAACATGAATCTGACTATGTTGACCTGAATGTAGTAAGGTATCAAACCCATTTATGAAAGTATCGTATGATTCTCCTGGGAGACCTAGAATTACTTCTGTATAAGTAGACATAGTAGACTCGTTAAACTTACCCATAAGATCTTTAAACTTATCAATACCTATATTCTTCCTCCTAATAATATCCAAAGTATCAGTATCCATACTTTGTACACTCATAGAAGTTCCTTTTGCCATATCAGCATCATCAAAAAGTTTAGAAATTTGAAATACTCTATCGTTACTGTTCTTAGCGTTACAAACTCTAAACTTTTTTGGATACCCATACCTATTTTTAAATTCTACAAGACTCTTAGCTATATCCACATCTCGTTGGAACACCCCAAAATTTGCGTCACAACCAAATACTAAATCAAGCTTATTCTCTGAAAACCATTTAATCTCTTTCGTAAGCCTCTCCTCGAAAGGGAACTTTCTTATTTTATTATAATATTCAGCCCCCCAAGCACAAAAAGTACACCTGTACGGGCATCCTCTGTTAGTTTCCCAAGAGGCTTGCCAAACTACATCCTCTTCCATTAAATCAGAAAAGATTCCTTCTAAATAAGGAGAAGGTATGTCTTTCAAATCAATAGCTCGATCTCTACGGGGAGTGTACTCGGTTTTATTTTCAAGAACATTATTATATGAAACCCCTTCAAGGTCTCCATACTTTTTATCCCCCATATATTTTTTGAGTATGTCATGAAATACTAGTTCCCCCTCGCCATGACATAGAATATCAACAAACGGATATTTTTCAAAAAAATCACTAGAATCATCAGGGATTTGTGGTCCTCCTAAAATTATAAGAATTTCGGGATTATACTTTTTAACAAGCTCGGCAAAAGTTAGATTAAACTGCCAGTTCCAGATATAACAGGATTGCGCCAGGATATCTACTTTTTTAAAACTTTTAGCTTGGCTTTCTAAATCAGTCTCTTGTTTGTATATAAACTTTGAAAAATTAAAGTTCTCTCTAATATCATCAAACTGCTCACAATACGCTTGGAGGAGACCTACACTATATGGAATAAAATACTGGTTTCCATAAGAATTATTAACTTGTACTAACTGAATATTTGCTTTCATCTTATAACCTTCATTTTATATACTTTAAAAAGATAGTAGTGCTTTAACTCTCTCAATATAAGTGTGCTGGTCTCTAATCAGCTTTCTATGCTTATCTCTAATTTCTTGTAGATCATCCGAAGGCATATTCAAATAATTATCAACCAGTTCAACCATTTGTTCAGGGGTATCAAAAATGGGGACATCAGGAAAAGTTTTTGGAATGAACCCCTCTCTATCGCTAACTAGAATACCATTACATCCTAAGCTTTTAAAAGTCCTTTCATTCGAATCTACAGTTCCCATTAATCTTTGATAATTATCATGAATATTTAGACATACTTTACTATTACATAAAATTTGATTTTCTTGTTCATGAGATATATTTTTATCAATAAAAATACCACATTTCAAATCAGTATCTTCAAACTTACTGAAGTAATGACTCATTATTTGGTATTTCTCATCAAATCCATTGTTAGCTCTCCCTCCTATATAACATACATCAAAAGCATAGTCCTTATTTTTCAAATCCTTGTATGCAATTGAATCAAAAGCTATAGGTAACGTATGGACTTTCTTCCACTTAGTATGTCTAGGCCCAGGGTCAAAGGCCCACAAAATAGTATTGTCTAACTTATTTATCAAGCTGATAAAATTATCAGGACAATGGCATTGAAAATTAGGATGGGCTCCCCACGGGTGAGGGAAACTATTAGGTTGTGCAAAGATGAAAGCCCTAAAGGAGTTTTTAACTACTTGATAAGCTTCATCAGAATTAATATTAGAATCCACAACCTGCAAATAGTAGGTTCCTGGGTCATCCTTTATCTCATTTAGATTATTAAAATAAGAAACTTCATAATCTAAATGATCCCAGGCGTTTTTATACCCCTCGTAGATCCAAGCTCCTCCTCCAGCCTCATGGTATTTTATGTAAACTTTTTTAGGATTCATTACATACCTTTTCTAGTATAGATTGCATTCGTATTTTAGAGTCATGCTCTGCTAAGAATCTTTTGTGGCCCTTCTGTGATATACTAGCAGCAAACTCCTTATCTTTCAATACCTTATTAACACACTCAATCATCTCTACTTCATTCTTGAAAGTTAAAATCTCTTCCCCTATATCATAACAATTCTCCAAGTCGGGAGTATACTCACTTAGGAGGATAGCCCCTGTTGCAGGAACTTCAAACATTCGAGCTTTCATCTGTGTACCTGTTCCAGTCGAGTTCTTACTAAAGTTTAAACCGACTAACGAGGTAGAATAAGCCCACACCATATCTTCAAAAGAAGTAGACTTAGGGATATAAATTGCATCATTTAAAATGTCTATATATTTTTTCCTATCTCCTCTAGGAGATCCTACAAAAGAAGTAGCTCTAAATCTAGGGCAATTAAGATTAGAGTACACATCGGAGTTTGCACACCATGTAGCATACATGATATTATCATACCCTATCTGTCTATACTTCTCAACATACTGCTTCTCAGGAGTAGAACAGTAATGAAACTTAGAGCATACGTTTTTAGAAAAGTCCTCAAACCTCCACGAATCATCACAGAACCAGTTGAAGGTCAGTACTCTACCTTTTCTAGTCTCTTCCTCTATAGCCTCCCACGGTTCGTCTGGGCAGTAGTACTGGCTACCTGTCATTACGCAAAACAATAAATCAGGCTTAACTTTTTCTATTAGAGCCTTTAGTTCTTTATTGCCGTGAACAGAGGTATCAAAGAAATGAGTTTCATGACCTAAGGAGGCAAGAGGAAGATAAAAATTCCAAAAAGCATAATCAAATCTCATAGGTGTATCCTCTACCCTATGCCTAGTTATACTTTTGGGTGCTACTAATATAATCTTCATTAATTTAAAACCTCATCCCACCTTTCTAAGATCTCACTCTCCTCTAGAATTTCGGGGTTATTACGAGGTCCGACAAATGGAATTCCTGCAAGAGTACACTCTGCTTCAACTAATCCAAAAGTTTCTCTCTTAGAGTTATGGTAAACAACATCTACAGTAGAGTACATCTGGTCTTTATCATCCATAGATCCCATCAATCGGACTCTAGGATCCTCCAAAATTGATTGAATCTTTTCAACGTATGTCCACTCCCCTACGTTTCCATAAACTAAAACTTCATCATAGCCATCGTTAAGGGCAGCCTGTATGGATAAATGAGTCTGCTTATGAGAATCTATACTACCTATTACCCCTGCTGTATTAGTCTTCGGGGTTTTCCAATTTACCTTATCTACTAAAGGAGGTATTATAACCGACTCTTTATCCACCCCATGCCAATCTTTCTGGCTCTGACTTACGTACTGCACAAGGTCGTACTTAGATAAATCTTGAGTCTTTAAATCAAACAGGTTAGTTTCGTGACAACTTAAAATATGTTTTTTAGCTTTAACAGGGCCTAACTTTAGATCTATAAAATGGCTTACTACTATATCGGTAGGGTAAGTAGATGCTGAGTCACGGGATCTGGGAGGACCCCCGATGTACCCAGACTTACATTTATCTAAATGCCACTCATGAGGTCCATAAAAAGTACAATCGTAGCCATGTCTATTTAACAGGTTGGTTAATCTAATAAAAAAATAAGTGCTACCTCCTGTATTAGAAAATCCGCTAATTATCTTCACTGATTGCTTCATCAGAAAACTCCTGCTTCTTATCCATAGCAAATTTAAGAACGTCTAGACGATGATAAGCTACTTTATTAACATCAAATAACTCTTCAGTTATACTATGAAGATTCTCTCCCATCTCACGAATCTTCTTTGGGTTTTTTATGAGGCTTGTTAATACCTTACACCACTCCTTAGGAGGCGCATCAGGGGGAATAAGATAACCTGTTTGTCCGTTAATAATAGTATCAGAATAGCAACCTACATCGGTTGCGACGAGAGGGACTTTATACCTGCCGCACTCTGCCACTTTAATATCTGATTTACTATCATTGAATGCATTATTTTGAAGAGGTGCTATGGCTAGATCAATATTAGAATACATAATCCCGTAATCACTAGTAGGTAGTGCCTGGTAGACCTCCCAATTCTTTGCTCCTTTAAAGCCCTTCAGGAGAGTCTTCTGGTAGTTGTCCCAGACATCCTGCTGCCAGTCACCCTCGGGGTTGTGAGGATCATGTGGTGGGCGACCGTAGAAGCCCCAGTGGACTCGCTCGCGGCCTGCCCTCTGGTTGACCATAGATGGGACCGCTGCAAACTCTTTAACGTCTGCTTCGTGATGGATTCCCCCTACCCAACCTACTCTTACTTCATTCTTTCTACGGGGTGGTATTTTGGGAGCATTCCAAGCAGGTAAAGTATAATCCACAGCATTCTTAACTACAGCTAAAGTACCTGTACAAAAAGGAGCTACTCTTTCAGCAAACTTTTGCTGAGTTACTGTTACTAAGTCTGCGTTTGAGTATATAAACTTAGTAAGATTTTCAAGATCATTATCTATGTAAACCTGCTTGAGTCTATGGTCATCATAAATCTCAGTAAGAAGATCATCGGTATCATACCATACAAACTTCCCTAACTCCTTAGCTAAACCCACTCCTCTAATAGTTGCGGGTCCTCCATAATTAGAAAGATTTTGAGTAAAAAATATATCACACCAGTTTAAATCAACATACCCGTTTACTCCTTCTTCTTTCTTTTCAATATCTATCTCAAGAGGATTCTCTGTATACTTAAACTCTATAATATTCGGGAACTGTTTTTGTAAAGTCTCAAAAGGATTCCAAGCTCGATAATAACTACAGCCTCCCTTGTTCGCTGGGGCTACCAGTAACTTTAGCTTTCGTCCAAGGCCAGGCCACTCAGTAGCCTTCGTCCACTCAATTTTAGAGTCAGTAGGTAATAGATGTTCTTGCATATTCATAATAAAAGGAGGAGCCTCAACAGGCTCCTCCTATAATAGCTCACTTGTAAAGACTATTACCCTTCTTCTTTTACAAGTTCCAATTTCGGAGATTCATCTTCTTCTTCCAGAGCTAGAAGACTTTTTAACTCTTCAATCTTGGACTCCATCTCTTCCTTCTGAGCCTTAGCGCCGTTAATCTGATCCTCAGACTGATCAATGAACTGAGTAACCTGCTTGAGATTAGCCTCGTAACCTTCTAGCATGGTTGACAGGTAACCTTCAATTTGCTCCTCAGGAGCTTCCGAAATCTTAGTCATGCTTTTTCTTCCTTTTCTTTAGATTCTTCTGCGGCGTGTGCTTCTGCTGAAGCACTAGACGAATGAGATGCTCCGAGGGCTGAGGCGATAGCCCCTACCGCACCCCCGAAGTCCATATTC
>TARA_R110001583_G_scaffold33943_6_pt1 | contig 19281 bp, 21 predicted proteins | sample TARA_R110001583 | Tara Oceans TARA_R110001583 (sample SAMEA4398432) | marine metagenome | biome: Polar Biome; feature: [MES] marine water layer (ENVO:01000295) within the mesopelagic zone...; material: water (ENVO:00002006), including particulate matter (ENVO:01000060) such as...... | reverse complement strand
TATTACTCAATCATGCGCCTTGCTCTCCATCATTTTTCCTCAACACCCCCTGATCACAATATTATGCGGAATGGTATGAGTTGCGACTTAACGTCTTTAATAGCGTCTACTAGTAATAATCTAGATGACGTTGTTAGCACAATAATATTAGCGGTTATTATCTAAAAAAATAACCGCTAAAAGGCAACATCGAATTATTATTTTATTTTTTTTATGTATAGCATCAACGCAGATTCTGGATCAAGAATCGGTAACGTTAAGCCGATCTCTTTCAGGTTATCTCCACTCAAAGTTAGTGTTTTATCTAACCATTGAGGGCGTTGCTTCATCAATTGAAAGCTTGCCTCTGGCATTTCAACCAATTGCACTTGGTATTTAGCATTTGAATCAATACAACTAATACGAAGCGGTGAAGGCAATGCATAATCTGGCATAACTAGCTGGCATACAGTGATCAACATTTCATTATCATTTTGCACACCATAAACATTCTGACCTTTATCAAACATATCTAATCGGAAACTTCGCCCAGTGTGTAATAGTTGACGATATTGTTTATGAATAGCAATGTATTTAGCAAAAGCTTGTTTTTCTTCTTTAGGTACTTTAACAGGGTCTAGTTCAACACCCATGTGTCCGCCTAAAGCCGTCATACCACGCATATTGATATGATGGCAACGACGCGTTGTATGGCTCTCATCAGGTCCAATGTGAGCCCCCATCACTTCAGGAGGGAAGAAATAACTCATACCACGTTGAATCGCTTGACGCTCTAACGCATCATTACAATCAGAGGCCCAAAAGCGGTGTGTACGTTTTAATATTTCAAAATCGATACGACCACCACCAGATGCACATGATTCTATTTCAACTTCATTATGTGCAGTTAATAACTTATCTAATAATTTATATAAAGCATTAACTTGCCCGTTAACAGCCGGTTTACCTTCATGACCAGGCTGTACTAATTCTCGATTCATATCCCACTTCAAATAGGAAATATTATAAACGGTTAATAAGGTATTTAGACGGTTAAATAAATAGTTAAAACAGTCCGGGTTTTGTAAATCAAGCAAATATTGCCAGCGACCAGATGGCTGATGATATCCTTTCAGTTCAAGTACCCAATCTGGATGTTCTCGATAAAGCATCGATTCTCTACTAATCATTTCCGGCTCAACCCAAAGGCCAAACTCCATTCCAAGATCATTAACATGCTTAATAACAGGCTCTAAACCGTTTGGATATTTTTTTTCATCAAGGTACCAATCGCCTAATGCAGTTCGTTCACCATTACGACCCACGAACCAGCCATCATCGATAATAAAACGCTCAACGCCCATTTTCTCTGCTTCAGTGGCCATCTTCATAATATATTCAGGATCATGTTCAAAATAAATCCCTTCCCAGGTATTCAGATGCACAGGACGAGGTTTATCGACAGGAAATTTGATAATATTATTTCTTACAAAACAGTGAAAACCTTCAGATATACCATTTAATCCTTTAGCACTATAAGTTGCATATAACCAAGGGGTTGTATAACTTTCTGTTTCAGCAAGGACCACTTCACCACTGAGCAATAGTTCACCAGCTTGTACAAAACGACGACCATCACTGCGAACATCAGCTCGGAATTGATGATTACCACTCCAACCTAAATGGAAGCCCCAAACTTGTCCAGTTTGTTCATTAAAATGATTCGTCCCAACAAACATGCCTGGGAAATTTTCATGAGATGTTCTACCACGACGGTTTTCTTGCATAAATCCGCCGTGCGTAAACGCCTGACGGTGAATTTGAAATTCACGGCTCCAACGACCATAAAAAGACATCAATTCGTTAGCTTGATTTGGTACTGGTAAAGTAGAAGAAAGCTTAGTTAAATAGTAATCGCCTGCACCTATGTTTGTCACTTTTACTCGTTTTTGAATGACATCGCTTTCATAATCAAGCTTAATTTCAATTTCTAATTGTAATTTCGCCACTTTATCTTGCAATGTAAAAGCGACAGATTGCTCTAAAACTTCTTGAGAACAGACTTCAAAAACAGGCGCCCAATCATAGCGATCACGATGCCCTTCGATACCTGGAGCATTGAAATGCCCACTACCTAATTCAGGACATAAAGAAAGAGGGACATCAACATCTAAACGTGCTTGAGAAATTGGTCGCTCAGTCGATAGCATAATGTCTGGATCAATCTGATTTATTTTAGCTCCCCAATGAAGTATTTCAGGGGATTTATCAACTTTCATGATCAAACTGCAATTTTGGCTGGTAAGGTGAATAATTTTTTTCATTTTATCTCCAGTATGAAATGTAATGAAGTATACATAATTTGTTTACGAAAACACTAGTGACAGATTGACATACTTTGCCTTTTTTTAAGAGAGAAATGCGCAACAAGTGTGATAAACATCAATGTATATTTTACACTTGTTATTAAAACAGCCTCAAACTGTTTTCGAAAACAAATGAAATGTATCTATATACATATTTCTGACAGGGGAAAATAGCATTAATACTCATTTACGAAATGAATACACAGGTTTATTGTTTTCAGTTACAATTTTCAATAACGTTTTCTCAAGCTAGCTATCAACAAATAACAACAGGATAATCAATGGATCCAAATTTACTACTACTCTTTATTCCTACTTTCTTCGCCGTTTCAGCAACCCCTGGTCTGTGTATGACACTGGCGCTAACATTAGGCATGACGATAGGTATAAAACGTAGCCTTTGGATGATGCTTGGTGAGCTTGCCGGTGTCGCATTGGTAGCAACTTCAGCTTTATTAGGTATTTCTGCATTATTATTAACTTATCCAAGTTTATTTTTAGCCTTAAAATACATTGGTGGGGGATATTTGATCTATTTAGCCATTCAACTCTGGCTTTCTCGTGGCAAGATGGCAATGACCCATGACATAAAAGAAATAGATATTTCTTCTTCTGCACTCATGTCACAAGGCTTTGTTACTGCTATTTTCAATCCTAAGGGCTGGGCTTTTTTTGTCGCTTTATTGCCCCCTTTTATTGATGAATCATCACCATTGTTTCCACAAGCCTCTATTTTAATTAGTATTATTCTTTGTTTTGAGCTTGTTTGCATGTTGCTTTATGCAAGTGGCGGACGAGTATTGCGTAATTTATTACAACAACAAGGCAACGTAAAAATAATGAACCGCATTGCAGCTGTCATGATGTTCAGTGTTGCTGTGTGGTTAATACTTAGTTAATCCTGATAAGAACTGTTAATATACGACTATATATTTATTGAACAACGGAATAACCATGAAATTATTAGTGCGCAACCTAGCGGTATCAACAACAGAAGAAAAATTAATTAGTTTATTTAGCGAATATGGAAAAGTACAATCTTGCAGTTTAGTTTTAGACAGTAAAACAGGTAAATCTAAAGGCTTTGGATTTATAGAAATGCCTAATCCAGGTGAAGCGAAAGCCGCAATGAAAAATTTAAATGCTTTTAAACTAGCAGGTAATAATATTCGCGTTAAAAAAGCAGAATCAAAACCAGAATCAAAAGAGGGTGAAACAGAATCAGTACAAAAAGCGTCAGTACAGTTTAAACAAACGCCTAAAAAATCGCCTGCCACTAAGAAAGCAATCCTTGAAGGACCTATCGTTAAAGAAAATAACGACACGGCAATAATTGATAACAGTGATAATGCGGCTAATATTTACGGAAAAATAAAAGAGTCTGATGATTAATCACTCGCTTTAAAAGAGACTCAACTTTTAAATAAAACACTACTTTAGTGACTAGTTTTGTTAGTCACTATTTTATTGAGCATTTTACGCGACAAATCATCAAAACGACTTAAACAGATGCCTTCCATCGTAGTGACATTCAATTTGGATAATATTTTTTCACTATCTCCCCAAACGCCATATACGTGGTGCATGTCTTTAGTATTTAATGAAAGTACACCTAAGTTAATATCATTAAACATTTTTTTATAATAAGAAAACATTTTTTGATCGTTAAGGGTGAGAGATACTTGACTACAAGCTTCATAATTTGCAAGCGAGCGACCTAACTCGTTAATATTATTTGCCAATGTATATGGGTAACTCAAAAGCAAAATTAAAACTGTAATAATTTTCATAATCTCAATTCTATTTATTTAATGTTTAAATATTATACCATTCTGCATAATATTGTGATCAGGGCTTGTTGATAGAAAATGATGGAGAGCAAGGCGCATGATTGAGTAATAGCTCGCTATTGCGATTGAATGCAACGACGCTATCTATTATTTTAACCAACAAGATAGATCAGATACTTATGCAGATTGGTATTACGTAGTTAAGTGACGAAATTTTTATCCCCCCTTAACGGAAAAAAGAGACATAATGTCTCTTTTTAAATCATACCACTTTGTTTTTAAGCGAGTGCTTGCTCAAAGTCGGCAATTAAGTCAGCACCGTTTTCGATACCAATCGAACAGCGGATCATGTTTTCGCTAATGCCCATTTCATGGCGTAAGGTTTGCCCTAATTCAAAATAGATAGTTGGCGCAACCGGCAAAGCTAAAGTTCTATTATCACCTAAGTGAGTTGCACTAATCACTAAATTCAGTTTATTTAATAACTCGCAACAATCGAAACCTTCTACGAGATCAAAACTTAATAACGCACCAAAGCCTGAAAATAATTGTTTTGCTCGCTCATGTTGAGGGTGAGCAGCAAGGCCAGGGTAATATACTTTTTCAACTTTAGGGTGCGCTTGTAAATATTCGGCTAGCAACATAGCATTTTCACCTTGGCGATCCATTCGTAATTCCATTGTTTCACTACCAACAGAAATAAGATGAGCACCTTGTGAACTTAAACAAGCCCCCATATCACGGAGACCTTTTTTCTTAATTTGACTAATTCCCCATAATTTACTATCACCGTTACGGTAACCCGCATAAATGTTCGGATAATCATTCCAGTTAAATAAACCAGTATCAGTCACAGAACCACCCATCGCATTACCATGACCGGCAACGTATTTAGACAAAGAAGTGGTAATTAGACTTGCTTTAACCGTACTCGCATCAAATAAGTAGCTTGAAGTAATTGTATTATCGATAACATAAACAAAACCTTCCGTTTCACAAAAATCACCAATTTCAGCCAATGCACTCACCTGTGTAACAGGATTAGCAATGGTTTCAACAAACACCATTTTAGTATTCGCTTGTTTTGCCTTTATGACCTCATTGATGTCAGTGGCATCCACTAAGGTAATAGCAATACCGTATCCGCTTAAGGTATTTAATAAACTCGTCGTATTACCGAATAAAAAGCGACTACAAATAAGGTGATCGCCTTCTTTTAAAAGCGTTAAGAAAGTTGCCACAATAGCAGACATGCCTGATGAGAAAACGGCAGTTGCAACCCCACGATCCATCATTTGAATTTTTTTACAAAGCGCATCTAGCGTAGGGGTTGATGAACGTGCATAAGCATGTCCAGGTTGCCCTTGAAATACATCTATTAGACCTTGTACATCTTTAAAACCATAAGGAACAGAGTTATGGATTGGCGCATGAACAGCACCCGCCTCTAAATTAAGTTTGTGATCGGCATGAACTATTTTTGTTGTAAAACCTTGCTCTGACATCTAATTTCCTTGACTGTTTTTAAAAGCGTTAGCTTAAAGCGAATATTTATTAAATTTGATATATGATGGCTTCAATTTATATGAATATTATACAGAAATAAGGAACTAAGTTGAAATCGAATCTATATAGTATTTTCATCTTTCTTATTGGTTTGTTCGCCACTTATATCGTCACTCAACACTTTGATCAAATTGAGTTAGTTAATCAAGAACAAGAAATAGACGTTCATAGCCAATCAATTGCTAATACCGTGCAATTGCAAATAATTCAACATGCTCAGCAATTATCAAGTATCGCGCAACGCTGGCAATCTATAAAACAAATAAATGAAAACTGGGAAAGTGATACCAACGCACTTATTAAAGTATTACCTAATCTAAGTAATATCAGTCTATACATATTATATCCCCAAAAAGATTTACTCATTGATAAACACCAACAACTTTTTTTTGAAAAAGAAACTGACTTAATACAGCAACAAAAACAGCTTATCTCACTTAATAAACAACTTACCAAAAATAGCAAAACAGATACCTTTCAAAGTGAAGTTAAGATTTTAAGTAATAATCAAGTCATCGTTTACCAACATGCACCTGTCTTCGCAGGTAATCATTTAATTGGTTATCTACAATCAACACTTAATATCAGCCAATTATTTGATAAGCAAGTTGCAGACTTTCTAATCATTTATCCTTTTTCTCTTTCGGAAACAGGCAATACGATTTACTCTGTCTTACCCCAACAATCGCTCATTAATGATGTAAAAAAACAAATGATGCTCTCAATATTAGGGCACCAATGGAAGTTAATGGTATGGCCAATGCACTCTCGACATTTTTATCGATACACCTTGGTTATTGGTCTACTGTTATCAATTTTATTAGCAATGGTTTGTCATTTATTGCAAATTAACCGTTATATGAGTCGCAAGCTTGCGACCAAAAAAGAAAATTTAATACAAATTAATAAAGATTTTAAAGCCAGTAAATCAAGGCTAAGACAATCTAATAAACTTTCTTCTCTGGGTGAAATAGCCACGGGCATTGCACATGAAATCAATCAACCTTTACAAGTTATCTCTATCCATGCAGAAATATGCAACGAAAGCCTACAAAAACAAGATTATCGACTTGTTGATAAAAGCTTTCTTTCAATTTTGTCTCAAGTTGAGCGAATTGAAAAAATTGTAAAACAGGTGGGAAGTTTTGGACGTGATAGTGAACTCGATTATTACCATCAAACACTTCCAGCGGATATTTTCGAAAATGTCATTAATATTGTTATCAATCAATATAACCAAGAGAATGTGGAGCTAAGGCAGGTATTACCTTCTTCTTTACCATCTATTTTATGTAATAAAACCCAAATTGAACAAGTGCTTGTTAATTTACTCATCAATGCAAAAGATGCTGTTGAAGATAGCGCTGATAAAATGGTATTTATTAAAGCGCATGATAAGCAAGGCAAGTTATATATTGAGGTTTCCGACTCTGGTAGCGGGATTGAGGCAAGTAAATTAGATGATATTTTTGCACCTTTTTATACCACTAAAGCGCTTGGAAAAGGAACTGGATTAGGGTTATCAATAAGTTATTCAATCATCCATCAACACAAAGGTGAATTGCACGTCTCAAGTGAATTAGGGAAAGGCAGTACTTTTACCGTTATCTTGCCACTTAATTAAGGTCGGTGTGATGTAGCATTAAGTATTTTCTTACAGGCATAAAAAAAGGTAACCCTTTAGGATTACCTTCTATTCAATCAGAACGGGTTATTTAAAACCCATCGAGGCTATATTATAGCGCTACGATGTTTTCTGCTTGAGGACCTTTTTGACCTTGAGTAACAGTAAACTGTACTTTTTGGCCTTCAGCAAGAGTTTTAAAACCAGTGCTTGCGATTGCAGAGAAATGTGCGAAAACGTCAGGACCGTTTTCTTGCTCGATGAAACCAAAACCTTTAGATTCGTTGAACCATTTTACTGTACCAGTAGTAGTAGTAGACATAATAGTATCCTATTTAATTTTTGAGTAATTTAACCTTGATAATCAAGGCAGTTTGCTAGAAGTGTTGCTATTACTTATGAAGTATAGGATTCGGTACATAATACGGAACAATTGAACATAAATATAAAACGAACTTTCAAGCTAGTCATTATTATATATGGCTTAATAAAGCTGTCAACTGCTATTTATAAAAAACATCAACTTTTTGAGAATTAAACCACTTATTTATATCTGTCATTATTTTATATATGAATTAGCAAGATATTTTACACCTTGCAATCAGGAAAGGGTAAAATAAAGCTTTTGAAAACAGGTAATTGATATGACAATTTGGATTGACGCTGATGCTTGCCCTGTACCCGTTCGAGAGATAGTTATCAGAGCAAGTGAACGAACAGGTGTTGAACTTATCTTTGTCGCTAACAGCCCTCTTCCTGTTCCCCGTCGAGCATTAATTAAAACGGTTCAGGTTGCACAAGGTTTTGATGTAGCTGACAACTATATTTCATTACATGTTCAAAAAACAGATCTAGTGGTTACTCAAGACATTCCCTTAGCGGCTGAGATTGTAGAGAAAGGCGTTACTGCATTAAATCCACGAGGAGAACTTTATACGCCAGAAAATATTCGTCAGCGTTTGGCGATGAGAAATTTTGCGCAAGAGCTTCGAGATATTGGTCAAACAACGGGTGGTCAATCCAAATTTGCAGATAAAGAAAAACAAGCATTCGCAAATGCCTTAGATAGGTGGTTACAAAAGAATAAAAATTAAATATTAGTCATCAGTGGTTAGTATTTAGCTAACGACTAATGACTAACAGCTAATGACTTGTTTTACAGAATTTGCCCTTCATTTTTATACTTTGCTAACCTTTCAGCTTCAGCATTTTTCTTTTTACGGTTTTCACAGGGATCGTCACAATCACAGGATTTCTCAATACCAATAGAAGAAAGTCCACCACAGCTTCCGCCAATGGTTTTTTTATTAAAAATATAACCAATGGCCATCGCGACAACCACTAATAAAAAAACCACAAAAGTAGCTATGAAATAGATCATTATTTTTCCTCAAATAAGTAAGGTTCAAATTCAGCAGTAAAATGTTCAATAAAGTCATCTCCCTGCTTAACCAGTAAAAATACGGCTAGGTTATTATCTTTTGCAAATATTAATCCCGCTTCAGGTCCTAAGACCATTATCGTTGTAGCGAAACCATCTGCCATCATACTGCTTGGATGGATCACTGTCACTGAAACCAATTTATGGTTAATAGGTTTACCCGTTTTAGGATCAATAGTATGTGAATAACGAATGCCATCAAATTCATAATAATTACGATAATCACCTGATGTTGCAATACCATTATCACCAATATGGATGATACGTTGTACACTTTGCCCTTCAACGGGCTTTTCAATCGCTAATGTCCATTGCTTGTTGAGAGGTTTAACTCCCTTTGCTCGCAATTCACCGCCAATATCAACCAAATAATCACTAATTCCAATTGATTGCAAGTATTCAGCAACCACATCGACCCCATAACCTTTGGCAATAGCTGATAAATCGACATATAAATCAGGAATTGATTTAATAAGCGTATTTTCGTTTACCGTCAGCTTTTCACTTCCCACCTTTTCTTTCTGTGAGGCAATGACCTCATTAGAGGGGACTTTATTAGGTTTTTTATCAGGTCCAAATCCCCAAAGGTTCACTAATGGCCCAACAGTGACATCAAAAGCGCCTTGTGACAATTCAAATAGGGCTAAAGATGATTGCACTACAAAAGCAGTTTCAGGCGAAACCTTTAACGATTTCTCTGTTTGGTTAAATGACGAAAGCTCAGAATGAGGTCGATAAGTTGACATCTGATCATTCACTAATTCAAGCTTTTCATCAATTTTAAGCTGTAGCGTATTAAGTGCATAAACAGGTTTATTTAACTGTTCTTCACTCAATACCACGGTGACTTTATAATAAGTCCCCATGGTTTTACCCTGTACCATTACTAATTTAGAAATGGGTTCAGGCTCACTGCAGGATGAAAGAAAAAAGGCTAGCCCTATTAAGGCTAGCCACTTTGTTATCAAATTATTCATTAATGATTAAACTCATTTAGCCAAAGTCATCAAGCATAATATTTTCATCTTCAACACCTAATTCTTTAAGCATTGAGATAACGGCTGAGTTCATGACTGGTGGACCACACATATAGAACTCACAATCTTCTGGTGCTTCATGATCTTTTAGATAGTTTTCTAATAAGACATTATGAATGAAGCCAGTGTAACCTTCCCAATTATCTTCAGGTTGAGGATCACTTAAAGCAACATGCCATTCGAAGTTTTCATTCTCTTTAGCAATGGTATCAAAATCTTCAACGTAGAACATTTCACGTTTAGAACGCGCACCATACCAGAAACTACATTTACGTTTAGTATGCAAACGACGGAATTGATCAAAGATATGAGATCGCATTGGCGCCATACCAGCACCACCACCAACAAATACCATTTCATTTTCAGTTTCTTTGGCAAAAAACTCACCAAATGGACCAGAAATAGTGACCTTATCACCCGCTTTTAAGCTAAAGATATAAGATGACATTTTACCACATGGTAGCGATAAATCACGTGGCGGTGGCGTAGCAATACGCACGTTCAACATGATAATACCTTCCTCACCCGGGTAGTTAGCCATTGAATAAGCACGAATAGTTTCATCATCAACTTTAGATTCTAAATCAAAAAACTTGAAGTGCTCCCAATCACCACGGTACTGCTCTTCAATATCAAAATCTTTATATTTGATATGATGTGCAGGCGCTTCAATTTGAATATAACCACCCGCTTTAAAGGGTACAGTTTCACCATCAGGGATCTGTAACTTAAGCTCTTTAATAAACGTTGCTTCATTACCGTTAGAAATAACAGTACATTCCCATTTCTTAACACCAAAGATCTCTTCAGGTAATTCAATGTTCATGTCTTCTTTTACATTAACTTGGCAAGAAAGACGTTCACCCTCTTTGGCTTCTTTTTTACTAATATGGTCAAGTTCAGTAGGTAGAATATCACCACCTCCAGCGTTTATTTTAACGCGACACTGTCCACATGTTCCACCACCACCACAGGCAGAGGAAACAAAAATACCCGAGTTTGCTAACGCCCCCAGTAATTTACCACCAGCCTGCGTTTTGATGCTTTTTTCTGCATCACCATTAATAGCGATTGTAATGTCACCTGTGCTTACCAATTTTGCTTTTGCTGATAAAATAATAACAACTAAAGCAAGTACAATAATGGTAAACATCGCAACGCCGAGAAAAATTTCCATCGACTTTTTCCTTGTTTTGAAGAGCTGAAAAACAGCTCCGAAATTCAATTAAGCTAAATTAGGGACGATAAATTGTAAGACTTACACTTTGTAGGCTGACCTTTCAGTCATCGATGAGTCAATGACGGGATAAATCCCGACCTACATTTTATCTATCAAATCCCACCAACACGACTATAAAATAGACCGTTACAGTTGGATACCCGAGAAGGACATAAATGCTAACGCCATTAGTCCTGCGGTTACAAATGTGATACCTAAACCACGTAAACCATCAGGTACATCTGAATATTTCATTTTCTCACGAATACCGGCTAACACTACAATTGCCAACGCCCAACCCACACCGCTACCAACACCGTAAACCACTGATTCTAATAAGTTATATTCACGTTGAACCATGAATGATACCCCACCAAAAATAGCACAGTTTACTGTAATAAGTGGTAAAAATATGCCTAAGGCTTGATACAATGCTGGGAAATATTTATCTAATATCATTTCCAGTATTTGAACCAATGCTGCAATTACACCAATAAAGGTAATAAAGCCTAAGAAACTCAGGTCTGCATCTGGTAAACCAGCCCAATCTAATGCGCCAGGCGCTAATAAATTGAAGTAGATGATTTGGTTAACAGGTACCGATATACCTAGTACTACAATAACCGCAACACCTAAACCCATTGATGTTTTAACTTTCTTTGAAACAGCAAGAAAAGTACACATGCCAAGGAAAAAGGCTAACGCCATATTTTCTATAAAAATAGAACGTACAAATAAACTAATATAATGTTCCACTTAAACTACTCCTTTGGCTCGACTTGATCTGGTTTCGCAACACGAACAGCCCAGATAATTGCACCAATAATAAAGAACGCACTTGGAGGAAGCAGTAATAGTCCATTACTTTGGTACCAACCGCCATTAGAGGTTAATGGTAAAATTTCGATACCAAATAATGCACCAGACCCAAATAGCTCTCTGAAAGCACCGACCAAAACAAGAATAAAACCATAACCTAAGCCATTACCGATACCATCAAGAAAACTTGGAAGTGGATTATTTTTCATTGCAAATGCTTCTGCACGGCCCATTACGATACAGTTAGTAATAATAAGTCCAACATAAACAGATAGCTGTTTAGAGATACCAAATGCATACGCTTTTAATATCTGGTCTACCACTATTACCAATGATGCAATAATTGCCATTTGTACAATAATACGAACACTGTTTGGAATGTAGTTACGAATCATCGAGATAAACATACTCGAAAATGCAGTTACAAACATAACAGCCAATGTCATTACTATTGCATTTTGTAAGGTAGCCGTTACCGCAAGCGCCGAACAAACCCCTAAAACCTGTAGGGCAATCGGGTTGTTATTTACAACTGGAGAGGTAAGTACCTCTTGTAATTCATTTGATTTAGCCATTGTTTAATGCTCCTTCACGAACTTTAGTAAGGAATGGACCAAAGCCTTGCTCACCTAACCAGAAAGTAAAGGTATTCTGAACGCCAACACTTGTCAGTGTTGCACCAGATAAACCATCAATTTTATGCTTCGAGTCAGCAGGTGCATGACCTTTAATGATTTTGATTGCTGTTTCGCCATTTTCATCAAATAGCTCTTTACCAACAAACAATGCTTTCCAACGAGGGTTTTGCACTTCACCGCCAAGCCCAGGCGTTTCACCTTGCTCGTAATAAGTGATCGCTTCAACCGTATTACCATCGGTTTTAATCGCAACAAAGGCATACATTGTTGACCATAAACCCGCACCATGAATAGGTAAAATAATACGTTGTAGTTTGCCGTTATCATCAGACACTAAATAAACAGTGGCCAAATTCGCACGACGACCAATTTTAGCAATATTTTGGTCTGCTGTTAGCTTAACGCTTTTAGCGGGATCTTTAGCAGCCGCACGTTGATCATAACTCGCATCATCGGGTGCAAATTCACCCGTATTTAAATCAACTAATTTGGTTTTAATGTTAGATTTAAAAGCCTCTTCAGTTGATTTTTCAAGGCCAGCAACCGCAAGAATATTACTTTGTTTATCGATTTCTTTATTTTTAATTTGCAGAGGACGCAAGCCAACGGCTGCGCCAGCAACAATGATTGAGCAAACTAGACAAACAGCTAGCACTACCAACATCGTTCTGCCGAATGTTTCCTGTTTATTAGACATTACGTGTCAACCTCCGTTTGATATTTCCTTGCACAACAAAGTAGTCAAATAATGGTGCAAACAAGTTAGCAAATAAAATCGCTAGCATCATACCTTCAGGGAAAGCAGGATTAACGACACGAATCAATACAACCATCAAACCAATTAGGATACCGTAGTACCATTTACCTTTATTGGTGAATGATGCTGAAACAGGATCTGTTGCCATAAATATCATACCAAAGGCAAAACCACCCATCACGAGATGCCAGTACCAAGGTAATTGGAACATGTGATTTGTATCACTACCAATGACATTGAAGAGTAACGATGTAGCAATCATACCAATCATAACACCGGCAATGATTCGCCATGAAGCAATCCCAGTGATAACAATAAATGCTCCACCAATTAGGATAGCTAATGTTGAGACTTCACCAATACTACCTTGCATATTACCAAGGAATGCATCTAACCAAGAAAGATTAGACTGTACGGCTTCTAGGCCACCTTGCGACATAACACTTAGCGATGTTGCACCCGAGAATCCATCAACCGCTGTCCAAACTGCATCACCTGAAATACTGGTTGGGTAAGCAAAGAATAAGAAAGCACGACCAGCAAGAGCAGGGTTTAAGAAGTTTCGACCAGTTCCACCGAAAATCTCTTTCGCAACAACCACACCAAAAGTAATACCAAGTGCAACTTGCCAAAGAGGAATTGAAGCAGGTACGATCAATGCAAATAAAACCGAAGAAACAAAGAAACCTTCATTTACTTCATGCTTACGAACACTCGCAAATAATACTTCCCAAAAACCGCCGACGATAAAAGTAACTGCATAAATAGGCACAAAATACATCGCACCAAATAAGAAGTTATCTATCAGACCAGCGCCAGAGCCCATGGTAATGCCGACAGTATTTAAAATTAGAACACGCCAATCATCTAAAGCGGCAAAGCCACCAGCAATCGCTTCATTTGCTTGTAGTCCAGTATTATACATACCGTAAAACATAGCAGGAAACGTTGCTAACCAAACGAAAATCATCATTCGTTTTAAATCTAGATTATCACGAACATGCGTAATACCTTTGGTCACATAACCAGGTGTATAAAAGAAAGTCGCTGCAGCTTCATACAGGGCATACCATTTTTCATGGCGTCCTCCTGCTTCGAAGTGTGGCTCCATCTTCTCAATTATATGTTTAAGCCCCATGATTAGCCTTCCTTCTCTATTTTACTTAGATTGGTACGCAAGATAGAAGCATAGTCATATTTACCAGGGCAAACATAGGTACATAATGCTAAATCTTCTTCGTCTAACTCTAAACAACCTAATGTTTGCGCGCCATCACTGTCACCAACGATCAAATCACGTAGTAACACCGTTGGAAGAATATCAAGCGGCATAATGCGCTCGTATTGACCAATAGGTACCATCGCACGTTTACTTCCACCTGTCGTAGTAGTAAAAGCAAAACGTTTTGCTTTGTTAAGAGCAGAAAGGAATACACGTGCTACTGAATGTTTATTAGTACCAGGTGAGCCCCAGCCGAATAGTTCTTTTTCATAACCTTCAAGTAATGCAGACACTTGATTATGGTAACGTCCAAGATAAGCATGTGAACCATACGCAGTGACACCACATAATACCGAACCAGAGATAATACGCACATCACCGTCAACCAATTCATTTGCCGTTATTTGCGCAATGGATGCACCAACCACAGTACGTAATAAACGTGGTTTAATAACAGCCGGTCCTGCAACAGAAATAACTTTATTAACATAAAGCTCACCTGTGACAAATAATTGCCCAAATGCAATAACATCTTGGTAATTAATCGACCAAACCTGTTTTGTTAACGAGACAGGATCAATGAAATGAATATGTGTACCTGCAAGACCTGCAGGGTGAACACCAGAGAATAACTTCTCTTCAACATTGTTTGCATTAGATGTTGGTAATTTTCCAGCACCTTTACAGACATACACTTTACCTTCTGTCAGCTGTGATAAAACAGCTAAACCGTCAGTAAAGGCTTGTTGGTTTTCATTGATAATTAATGCTGCGTCTGCGGCTAATGGATTAGTGTCCATTGCTGTAACGAAAATTGATGCAGGAGTCGAAGCAATCGCAGGCACTTTACTGAACGGACGCGTTCGAAGTGCTGTCCATGCACCAGACTCTACTAAATTATCTACAATCGTTGCGCGTGCCACTGTTGCTAATTTTGCACTTTCAAATTTAGGAAAAGAGACGGCCTCTTGACCTTCAACAGAAATGACAACCGATTGCAAAACACGTTTTGCACCACGATTAATCTCTTTAACTACACCAGATGCTGGAGCGGTAAAGTTAACGCCAGGGTTCTTTTTATCAGAAAAAAGAATTTGACCTTTCTTTACAACATCGCCGGCTTTAACAGCCATTGACGGACGCATGCCAACATATTCTTCGCCTAGTATAGCTACCTCAGTAATGGCAGGGCCATCCTGAATTGCTTGCTCTGGTGCTCCACTAATTGGGAGATCCAGTCCTTTTTTTATAGTAATCATATTCTCTTGCACTATGTTTACGGGAAGAAGAGTTAGATGCCTTTCGGCATAAAAACATTACAAGTCACCTTTCTATCAGAAATACTTAACAGATGGTTAACATGTAGACTAAAAAATTCCGCCATATATTATCATTATTTACAGGCCGATTACCATCGCTATTGCGTAGAGTTACACTATTGAGTTCAAAGTTTTATGTGAAATAAATGTAGATAAAAAAAATTCTATTAACATTTAATCAACGAACTAATTCCCTCCTCCCATGCAATCGGCAGAAGCAGGTGCAACATTACCCTTCGCAGCCCATTGCTCCGGCGTATAAGTATGCATTGCTAAGGCATGTACAGGTCCCTGCAATTGTTCTGATAATAGCTCATTTATTAAACGGTGGCGGGCAATAAGCAATTTTCCTGAAAAATAATCACTGACCACGGTTATTTTAAAATGTGTTTCTGAATTAGCAGGAACAGCATGTCGAAAACTCTCATTTTCAACCAATAGAAAAGAGCAATCAAAACGATCTGATATTTTTTTTTCTATAATTGCTTGTACGTTCATTGGTCTATCCTTATTCTATCTTATAGGGTTCAGTCTTAAACACTTAACTTATTTAACTGTTTATGGAAGCTGAATCATTAGGGCTTATTGCTCTTTCAAGTTTATTTTTGCAACAAGTTGCCCTTGTGGCAAACAAAATTTAAACAGCAAAGATCAATAGCCCCTTAACTTCATTCATATTTTCAAATCACAATAGCAGGTGTTTTTTGTCTACTCAATCTACTTCACTCAACGTTGGGATTACTAAGCCCTTTCCTTGCTCCTATTTAAATAATCAGCAAGAAACTTTAATCATGTTAATTGATCCTGAAAAAAATGCTGAAACGCATTATCCCGTGTTATTAGCGAATGGTTTTAGGCGCAGTGGAAATCAAGTTTATCGCCCTCATTGTGAAAACTGCAATGCTTGTGAATCACTTAGAATTCCCGTCATCGACTTTTTAAAGTCACGTAGCCAAAAACGATTAATGAATAAAAACAGACTTTTTGAGATCAAAACGGCAAATACCACTAGTGGCGCTTACTTTGATCTTTACCAACGCTATATCAATACAGTGCACCACAATGGCCCCATGTACCCGGCAACAAAAGAACAATATGATGATTTTATTGATAGCCATTGGAATCATCCGCTGTTTATTGAAATATATGATCAAAATAAATTAATCGCCGTCAGCATTACAGATCAATTACATACTGAAACAAGTAAAGCATGGAGTGCTTTTTATTGCTTTTATGATCCTGATTACCAAACGAACTCATTAGGTAAATTTGCAGTATTATCGCAACTCAGATTGGCCCTTGAACAGGGTATAGATTATTTATATTTAGGTTATTACATCAAGTCCTGTCAAAAAATGAATTACAAAACACAATTTAATCCACACCAAAGGTTTATCAATGGACAGTGGGAAAGTTTCTAACAGCAGGTATTTTACTAAATAGCGCAATAAACAGGCAACAAACCTTTACCCATTCGGATAATTCTGGCATGATGCGCCGATTGAATTTAGCATGACCCCTCGAAATTATTGAGGAAACCAAAAATATAAAGGATCCATTAAGAATGGCAAAAGAAGACAGTATTGAAATGCAAGGCACCATCATGGATACCCTGCCTAACACAATGTTCCGTGTAGAGCTTGAAAACGGCCATATGGTGACCGCACATATCTCTGGAAAAATGCGTAAAAACTACATCCGTATATTAACGGGTGATAAAGTAACGGTACAATTAACACCTTACGATCTCTCTAAAGGTCGTATCGTATTCCGTGCTCGTTAATCATTAACGCGTATGTATAAGAAACCAGCCTAGCGCTGGTTTTTTTGTTTTTAAAGCTCGCTTTTTAGTAACGACTCATCACGCTTTAACATTTCAGTTTTTTCATGAATGTTTTTAGTAATCTATTTTACTACTGCGTAGATTTTTAGTTGTCCCTCTCTGTGTTTTTTTATCCATGCGTTTTTTCTGAGAGTTACGTGTTGCTTTCGTAGGCCGTCGTGCTTTTTGCACTACAACAGCAGAGAGAATCAACTCTTTTAAACGATCTAAGGCATCAGCCCTGTTTTTTTCTTGTGTACGGTGATTCTGCGCTTTTAGTACAATAATACCGTCACTAGTAATGCGAGAATCAGACAACTGTAATAGCCGTTGTTTATAAAAAGCGGGTAATGTTGAGCTTTTAATATCAAAGCGTAAGTGAATCGCAGAACTGACTTTGTTAACATTTTGTCCACCAGCACCTTGAGCGCGTATTGCAGTCAATTCCATTTCCCAATCTGCAATCTCTATCGCATTAGATATCTTTACTGGCATTCAATTAATCCTTACATTTATCTAAATAATTTTTTTGGTATATGTCAGCTGGTATCTGAGATATTTGGTAATCAATCATAAATTCAAAGCTTTTTAATAATGGCATAAATTTGTCTTTGTTACCTTCAAGTTGAGATAACAAATAAAAACCTGCTTCAACGGTTGAGAAGCCATCTTCTCTTGGGGATTTTCGTAAACGATAATTACTTTTTGTATCCACAGAGATGGACACTTTCGGTAGACGTTGCAGAAACGGATTAGTCATTAACAATTTATAGGCTTTTTTCCAACTGCCATCGAGCAGTATAAATTGGCTTTGATTATTGAAATTAACAGATTTACATAGTTCTTTGGCTTCAATGGCATCTTCTCCAGGAAACAACAAATAACTATTATTTAGATCAAAATCATTCTCATTAAAATTGATACCAACGGTTAGTTGCACATTAGTTAGGGATAGCTTTAGAATACGTGCCGTACCTAATGCTTTTTTTTCTTCGCTAGGATCTTGTAATATCGTTAATCGATGCACATTTTTGATGACTTTTATGGTGCCACAGATGCAAGCAGAGCTGGCTTTTAAACAGCTTTCACAAAATGCTCTTTTAGCCATCGTTTTAGTTACCTTTGTGACCATAAAAACCTTAATTTTGACCCATTATATAAAAGGAAGTGCATGCCTTCATTGTTAATTGAAACGACGCTATTGATAATCATAGCACTGCTGATCTACTTTTTTGAACCGCAAAGCGGTGAATTACTTGCATATTACCACACTGGTATTACGCAATTAGAGTTTTGGCGCTTAATAACGGCCACTTTTTGCCATACTAACTTTAATCACTTGATAATGAACGTGATAGGCCTGGTTGTCATTTTGAGTTTGTTCATTGATACCTACAAAAAAACTTCTCCAATTGCGCTCATTCTTTTTAGTAGTGTATTTATTGGTGTGGCACTGTTTATCTTGGAGCCTGATATCATATGGTATGTGGGGCTTTCTGGTGTATTACATGCTTTGTTCAGTTATGGGGTAGCCTGTGACTTACAACAGAGAAATAAGTGGGGGATAGGATTAGCCATTGGTCTTTTGGCTAAAATAAGTTACGAACAAATTTTTGGCGCTCAGCAAAGCACGATTGATCTCATTGGTGCTCCAGTATTAATTAATGCTCATTTGTATGGCG
>TARA_R110001583_G_scaffold66735_1_pt1 | contig 19293 bp, 29 predicted proteins | sample TARA_R110001583 | Tara Oceans TARA_R110001583 (sample SAMEA4398432) | marine metagenome | biome: Polar Biome; feature: [MES] marine water layer (ENVO:01000295) within the mesopelagic zone...; material: water (ENVO:00002006), including particulate matter (ENVO:01000060) such as...... | reverse complement strand
TAGGCTGCCTCTCGAAATGCTGCAACACAGTTCGTGATAAGCGCACCAGGTTTCGAATTCCAATTTTATCGATCGACGGCATGATCGCCTTTTCGCACTGTGATCGGGGTTGCGTAGCGCTGGAGTTCATTGGCTGCATTTTAAGTGTACGGATGTGCTGAGGACTCCGACCGTAAAGGATCGACGAGTAATAAGATTGTGGCTGGTGTGCTGAAAGCCGCATCTTGAAGACCAACGAGAAGGAATTCCAGCAATGCTACAACGCTGAAGCGATACTGGGAGGCCAACCCGTAACGCTGCATAGCATTGCTGATTCGAGCGGACCACTTCAAAGCGTCACAATAGGCCGGGAACATCGCTTCAGTAGCTTCTACCGCGCAGACTAGAAGGGTATATCGTCATCAAAATCATCGACCGGCTCGGGCATGCTACTGCCCTGCGATGGCTGACTCTGGTTCTGGCCTTGGTTATAGCCACCTGACTGCGACGGGCTGTTCTGGGGCTGCGCAGCCGGTGCCGGTGTTGATTGCTGTGGGCGCCCGGCAGGTGCACTCTGGCTCATTCCACCTTCGCTGGCACGACTATCCAGCATCTGCATCTGGCCGTTAATGTCGACAACCACCTCAGTGGTGTAAACGTCCTGGCCTTCTTTGTTCTGCCATTTACGCGTCTGTAGCTTACCCTCGATATAGACTTTGGAGCCTTTACGCAGGTACTGGCCGGCAATCTCCGCAATCTTTCCAAACATGACAATCCGGTGCCATTCGGTTTTTGGAACCAGTTGGCCGGTCTGGCGATCCTTGTAGCTCTCATCGGTAGCAAGCGTCAGATTCACCACGGCGTTGCCGTTCGGGGTGTAACGGGTATCCGGATCCTGTCCGAGATTCCCGATAAGAATAACTTTGTTTACGCCTCTTGCCATGTTCTGCTCCTGATTCTGTTTTCAGGGACACCCGCCTTCCTTGCGGGCCTCCGGATTTCAAGAACTGCTACCCTGTCGGACGAATGGAAAGTCCGCAAGTAACGCCTCATCAAAATACTGTCGATCCACCTTGAGATAGGCGGTGGCAGCGTTTTCAACTATGACCACATCCTGCACACCCGGTAAGCTGCGCAGACTGCCATCAACATCGTCGTACTGGTCGCTGACCATATCGCGCAACTGTACCACGAAACCTGAAGAATGGCCCGGCGCAGGCATGGTCAGGGCGACCAGTAACCATAGCCCGAGAACACTCACCATAAACCAGACAACACCTTCAATTCCAACCTGCTGCAACAGGTACCCGCCAAAGGCGCCGCCCAGGAAGGCACCCATGAACTGAGAGGTAGAATAAACCCCCATAGCCGTTCCCTTGCTGGCCGCCGGTGCCTCTTTGCTGAGCAGGGATGGGAGGCTGGCTTCCAGTAGATTGAAGGCCATAAAAAAGAAAAACATCACGACCCAAGCAACGACAAGGCCTGAGGACACTTCCGAAAGCCCCGCTGTCGCCAAGGTAAGCAGAGCAATTGCACCACAGAGCACTGGTTTCATCATACGTTTTTTCTCGCCAATAATGATAAAGGGCACCATGGCAAAAAATGAGGTAATCATCACACTCAGGTAAAACCACCAGTGTGAACCGCTGGCCAGCCCAAGCTGATTCTGCAGAACCGATGGAAACACCAGAAACAGCGAAGTCAGCACGAGGTGCAGTGCGAAAATACCGAAATCCAGTCGCAACAACCGCTTGTCAGACAGAACTCTTCCGAGCATGGCTTTTGCAGGGTGAGTGTCGGCACTGATTTTGTGCTGGTGCGGCGTAGGCACCACACGGCTGACGATGAACAGGGCTATCAGGGCCAGCACGGCAGTGGCATAGAAAATCCCGGACAGTCCCCACACCGAACCCAGCAGCGGCCCGAGCACCAACGAGACGGAGAAGGAAATCCCGATAGAGATACCGACCGTCGCCATGGCTTTGGTTCGCTCTTCTTCCCGGGTAAGATCACTGAGCAGCGCCATGAGCACACTGGCAATAGCGCCCGCTCCCTGAAGAATCCGACCGGCGATAACAACGTATATCGAATCGGCGGAACCTGCCAGTATGCTGCCCGCAGCAAACACAACCAGGCCGATATAGATCATGCGTTTGCGGCCAACACGATCTGAAAGCAGGCCAAAAGGGATCTGCAACAGGGCCTGGCTCAGGCCATAGGCGCCAATGGCGAAGCCAAGCAGTGCCGGAGTGGCACCTTCAAGGCCATCACCCAGCAACATGAATACTGGCATGATCATGAATAGCCCGAGCATGCGTATGGCATAAACAGACGCCAGCGCAAATACGGAGCGTTTTTCCAGCGTATTCATGGCAGTTGGCTCCTCTCCCGGGGCTTAAAGCGTAACCTTGCGAAAGAACATATCTTCCGCAGAGCGGCGCATTGTAACAGAAGGTTCTCCGGCGGGGGACAGGTACAACTTGATAGGCATTTTCGCCGCGGCCGGCGTAACGCGGTATAATTTCCGTTTTTTCTCCAAGCGAGGTGTTATGGATCATATCCAGATCAAAGGGGCACGGACCCACAACCTGAAGAACATCGACCTGGATATCCCAAGGGACAAATTGATCGTCATAACCGGGTTATCCGGCTCAGGCAAATCGTCCCTGGCATTTGATACGCTTTATGCCGAAGGTCAGAGGCGCTATGTGGAATCCTTGTCCACCTACGCTCGCCAGTTCCTCTCAATGATGGAAAAGCCCGATGTAGACCACATCGAAGGCCTGTCCCCTGCCATCTCTATCGAGCAGAAATCCACGTCCCACAACCCTCGCTCGACAGTCGGCACCATCACTGAAATCTACGATTATCTGCGCCTGATGTTTGCCCGCGCAGGCGAGCCTCGTTGCCCGGATCATGGTCAGCCACTGGAAGCGCAAACCGTCAGCCAGATGGTTGACCAAGTGCTTGCCATGCCGGAAGACAGCAAGCTGATGATCCTTGCGCCGGTTATCCGGGACCGCAAAGGCGAACATCTTCAGGTCGTGGAGACCATGCGCAGCCAGGGCTTTATCCGGCTACGCGTCGACGGCGTTGTGTATGACATCGATGATGTGCCAACGCTCGACAAAAAGCGCAAACACCAGATCGACGTTGTGGTTGACCGCTTCAAAGTGAAGCCCGGTCTCGAGCAACGGCTTGCCGAAAGCTTTGAGACTGCCCTGGGACTTGCCGATGGCATAGCCCTTGTGGCCCCAATGGATAGCGATAAAAACATCGAAGGTGATGAGCACATATTTTCCGCAAAATACGCCTGCACTCAATGCGGCTACGCACTGAGCGAGCTTGAGCCAAAGTTGTTTTCCTTCAACAACCCGGCCGGGGCCTGCCCGACCTGCGATGGCTTGGGCGTCAAGCAATTCTTTGATGCGGACAAGATCGTTCAGCACCCGGAAGCCACACTTGCCGCCGGTGCTATCAAAGGATGGGATCGCCGGGCGGTGTACTATTTCCAGCTACTCGGCAGCGTTGCAGAACACTACGGAATCGACCTGGAAACGCCTTGGGCGGAGCTCCCGGACGACTTCCGCACAGTACTCCTGTTCGGGTCTGGCACCGATGAAATTCCGTTTCGTTATGTGAATTCCCGCGGTCACATTATGGAAAAATCCCATTCTTTCGAGGGCATTATCCCGAACCTCGAGCGCCGCTACCGGGAAACGGACTCACCGAGCATGCGCGAAGAGCTGGCTCGAAACCTCAGCACCCAGGCCTGTAAGGATTGCAAAGGATCTCGCCTGCGTCGCAGCGCTCGCCACGTCTTCATCGATAATCACAACCTGCCCGATCTCACTCACCTTCCCATTGGGGAAGCCTATGCCTACTTCGACACGCTCACGTTGCCCGGCCGCAAAGGTGAGATTGCAGAAAAAATCACGAAGGAAGTCCGGCAGCGGCTACAGTTTCTGGTCAATGTGGGCCTGGAGTATCTGACACTCGAGCGCAGCGCTGACACTCTCTCTGGCGGCGAAGCACAGAGGATACGACTGGCCAGCCAGATCGGTGCCGGATTGGTGGGCGTCATGTATATCCTCGACGAACCCTCAATCGGACTCCATCAACGCGACAATGATCGATTACTGAGCACCCTCACCCACCTCCGCGATCTGGGCAATACCGTCATCGTGGTCGAACACGATGAAGACGCTATCCTTGCAGCGGATCACGTGATTGATATTGGCCCAGGCGCAGGTGTTCACGGAGGGCAGATCATCGCCCAGGGTACGCCAGCGCAAATCCTCGCAAATTCCGATTCACTGACTGGCCAGTATCTCAGCGGAGTCAAGGAGATTGCCATTCCCGAAACCAGAAACACGGGAGCAGGCAAAACCCTGACTCTGACGGGTGCCACCGGCAACAACCTTCAGGATGTCACCCTTACTCTGCCCTTGGGTATTATGACCTGCATAACCGGTGTTTCAGGATCCGGAAAATCGACTCTGATAAACAGCACGCTTTACCCGGTTGCCGCCGCCAAGCTCAACAAGGCAACCAGCCTCACCCACGCTCCCTATAAAGCACTTAAAGGTCTTGACCACCTGGACAAGGTAATTGATATCGACCAAAGCCCGATCGGCCGGACGCCCCGATCGAACCCCGCTACCTACACGGGCCTGTTCACCCCCATTCGTGAATTGTTTGCAGGCACCCAAGAGGCACGATCAAGGGGTTACAAGCCAGGGCGTTTCTCCTTCAACGTCAAAGGGGGCCGGTGTGAGGCGTGTCAGGGCGATGGCATGATCAAGGTTGAAATGCACTTTCTTCCAGACGTATACGTGCCCTGCGATGTATGTAAAGCCAAGCGGTACAATCGGGAGACACTGGAAGTTCGCTACAAAGGTAAAAATATCAACGAAGTGCTGAGCATGACGGTCGAGGAAGGTCGGGAGTTTTTCGATGCGGTACCCTTCCTGGCCCGAAAGCTTCAGACCCTGATCGATGTGGGCCTCTCATACATCCGTTTGGGGCAAAGCGCAGTAACCCTGTCCGGCGGTGAAGCCCAGCGTGTAAAGCTTGCAAAAGAACTCTCCAAGAGGGACACGGGGAAAACACTGTACATACTCGATGAACCGACCACTGGATTGCATTTCTATGATATCCAGCAGTTGTTGAACGTACTCCAACGCCTCAGAGATCACGGCAATACCATTGTCGTGATCGAACACAACCTCGACGTCATCAAAACAGCAGACTGGGTCATTGATCTCGGGCCGGAAGGTGGTTCTGGCGGCGGTCAGATCATTGCTGAAGGCACACCGGAGCAGGTTGCGGACAACGCAGCCTCCCATACAGGCCGCTACCTGCAACCCATGCTGATGCGCAAGAATTGACGCGCAGGCTTTCCAGGCATAAAAAAACCGGAGGCGTTACCGCCTCCGGTTTTTTACGAAACGACAATGTTACTTGTCGTCTTCGCCTACTTCTTCTGCTTCGATATCCAACGGACGACCTACCAGCTCTACGAATGCCATAGGGGCATTGTCACCGGCGCGGAAGCCACACTTCAGAATACGAAGGTAACCACCCGGACGCTCGTTGTAACGGGGACCAAGCTCATTGAACAGCTTGGCAACCGCAGCGTCGTCGCGCAGGCGAGAAAACGCCAGACGACGATTCGCAACCGAATCTTTCTTGGCGAGCGTGATCAAAGGCTCCGCTACCCGACGAAGCTCTTTGGCTTTCGGCAGCGTTGTTTTAATCAACTCATGACCAACCAGTGACGCAGTCATGTTACGAAACATGGCCTTGCGATGCGCACTGGTCCTGCTGAACTTACGACCACTCTTACGATGACGCATTGCTCTGATTCCTTACCTTAAACTAATCGGCAATCAACCGCCCAGAACCCGGTCGTCGCCACGAAGGCTAGCCGGCGGCCAGTTATCAAGACGCATACCCAGAGACAAACCACGGGACGCCAAAACGTCCTTGATCTCGGTGAGCGACTTCTTACCAAGGTTAGGCGTCTTCAACAGCTCAACTTCTGTGCGCTGGATAAGATCGCCGATGTAGTAAATATTTTCGGCCTTCAAGCAGTTAGCTGAACGCACTGTCAGCTCAAGATCATCGACCGGGCGCAACAGAATCGGATCAATTTCTTCCTCTTCTTCGACACGCTCTGGCTCTTTTTCATGATCAAAGTCGACAAATACCGCCAGTTGCTGCTGGAGAATCGTGGCCGCCCGGCGAATTGCTTCCTCCGGATCGATGGTGCCATTGGTCTCCAGATCAATAACCAGCTTGTCCAGATCGGTGCGCTGCTCTACCCGTGCACTTTCCACGGAATAAGCTACGCGGCGAACCGGGCTGAAGGTTGCATCCAGTTGCAGGCGTCCGATGGCGCGGGTCTCATCTTCATCAAGACCACGCTGATCCGCAGGCTCATAGCCCCGACCGCGTGCCACCCGAAGACGCATGTTCACTTCACCATTTTCGCTCAGGTGACAGATCACATGATCCGGATTGGAGATCTCAACATCATGATCCAGCTTGATATCACCGGCTGTAACGACGCCCGGGCCCTTTTTGCTGAGCGTGAGCTCAGTATCGTCCCGGCCGTTCATCTTTACCGCAACGCCCTTGAGATTCAACAGAATCTCAATCACGTCTTCCTGGACACCCTCGATTGCGCTGTACTCGTGCAAGACACCGTCAATCTGCGCTTCAGTAACGGCGCAGCCCGGCATCGAAGACAAGAGAATTCGGCGCAACGCGCTTCCTAAAGTGTGGCCAAAACCCCTTTCCAGGGGTTCAAGCGTAACCTTGGCGCGAGTCGCACCCGATTCCTTCACGTCAATGGTACGAGGTGTCAATAACTCTTGTACTGAACGCTGCATAGACGCCCCTATCTACTATCGTTGCTAACCGGGCTTTACTTGGAGTAAAGCTCGACGATGAGGTTCTCGTTGATGTCGGCCGGCAGTTCAGTACGCTCAGGCACTGACTTGTAAACGCCGGACATCTTGGTGGCGTCGACCTCTACCCAGCTCACCGGTGCACGGCTTGCAGACAGATCCAGTGCACCTTTAACGCGCAGCTGATTTCTGGCCTTTTCGCGTATGCTCACAACATCACCTGCCTTGACCTTGTAGGAAGGAATATTCACTACCTTGTCATTAACCAGGATCGCCTTGTGAGAGACGAGCTGACGGGACTCAGCACGGGTAGAACCGAAACCCATGCGATATACAACGTTATCGAGGCGTGTCTCGAGAAGTTGCAGCAGGTTTTCACCCGTTGCACCCTTCAGACGGGCAGCCTCTTTATAGTAGTTGCGAAATTGCTTCTCAAGAACGCCATAAATACGACGAACTTTCTGTTTCTCACGAAGCTGTACGCCATACTCGGACAGACGACTGCGACGCGCGCCGTGCATACCCGGCGGGGTCTCGATGTTGCACTTTGAATCCAGCGCGCGAACACCGCTCTTTAGAAAAAGATCTGTCCCTTCACGACGAGACAGCTTGCACTTCGGGCCTATATAACGAGCCATATTTCACTGTCTCCTGTGTTAGACGCGGCGCTTTTTGGGCGGACGACAGCCGTTATGGGGAATCGGCGTCACATCTGTGATGTTAGTGATCTTGTAGCCGCACGAATTCAGCGCGCGAACTGCAGATTCACGTCCGGGTCCGGGTCCCTTAACCTCTACGTCCAGGTTTTTAAGGCCGTATTCAGCAGCCGCGTTACCGGCTCTTTCAGCTGCTACCTGCGCAGCAAAAGGTGTACTTTTACGCGACCCACGAAAACCGGAACCACCAGAGGTGGCCCAGGACAGAACGTTGCCCTGTCGGTCTGAAATGGTCACGATCGTGTTGTTGAAGGACGCGTGAATGTGCGCGACGCCATCAACAACTGTCTTTTTCACCTTTTTACGGGTACGTGTACCTGGCTTTGCCATGTTTGCCTACCTGTTACTTACGAATAGGTTTGCGTGGACCTTTACGGGTGCGTGCGTTGGTCTTGGTGCGCTGACCACGGACTGGAAGCCCATGACGATGGCGCAGACCACGGTGACATCCGAGATCCTTCAAACGCTTGATGTTCATCTGTACTTCACGACGCAGATCGCCTTCGACAATTGCTTTACCCACTTCAGTACGAAGTGTCTCAAGCTGCTCGTCGGACAGGTCTTTGACCTTGACGTCCGGCTTAACGCCGGTTGCATCGCAAAGCTTCTGGGCTGTGGTCTTGCCAACACCGAAAATGTAGGTGAGCGAGACAACAGCATGTTTGTGATCGGGTATATTGACACCGGCTATACGTGCCATCCAAATTACTCCGCGTTCAAAGCTTTGCTGTGTGAATTTTCCGCCACTATAAAAGGGCGCGAAATAATAGCGCTTGACCCGCTACCGAGTCAAGCGCTATCAGTCATACCCTTTTCACAGACCAGGATGCTTCCCGAAGGAATCAGCCCTGACGCTGCTTATGGCGAGGTTCCGGGCAGATGACTCGTACCGAGCCATTGCGACGAATTACTTTGCAGTTACGGCAAATTTTCTTTACCGAAGCGCGTACTTTCATTGTCGACTCCAGTTTTCAAGGGGAACGGGACTAACCGTTCCGACCATAGCCCTTGAGATTGGACTTCTTCATCAGCGATTCATACTGATGCGACATCAGGTGCGACTGAACCTGTGCCATGAAATCCATCACTACGACTACAACAATCAGCAGTGACGTGCCGCCCAGATAGAAGGGCACATTCCCGGCCACCATCAGAAACTGAGGGAACAGGGAAACTGCTGCAATGTACATTGCACCGAACAGCGTCAGACGAGTCAGCACGCCGTCAATATATTTGGCGGTCTGGTCACCCGGACGAATGCCCGGAATAAACGCTCCTGAGCGCTTGAGGTTATCCGCAACTTCCTTTGGGTTGTACATCAACGCTGTGTAGAAGAAACAGAAGAATACCACTGCTGCTGCAAACAGAATGATGTACAACGGCTGGCTCGGAGCGAGCGCCTGGGAGATGTCACTCAGCCATTCCATGCCTTCACCCTGGCCAAACCACTGGCCCAGCGATGCCGGGAACAGAAGAATGGATGAGGCAAAAATGGGCGGGATAACCCCGGCCATGTTCACCTTCAAAGGCAAGTGACTGGACTGCTGCGCAAACACCTGACGGCCTTGCTGACGCTTGGCATAGTTGATGGTCAGACGGCGCTGGCCACGCTCCATGAACACCACGAAGCCAACCACTGCGATCGCAAGTACGCCAATACCCAGAACAACCAACAAGCTCATTTCGCCGTTACGGGCCTGCTCCAGAGTCTGTCCAATTGCACCCGGAAGTCCGGCTACTATACCAGCGAAGATCAAGAGAGAAATGCCGTTTCCGACACCCCGCTCAGTAATCTGCTCACCCAGCCACATCATGAAGACGGCACCGCTGACGAAAGACACAACCGCCACAAAATGGAAGCTATAACTATCGTTGAAGGTAACGCCCTGCGACGCCAAACCAACAGAAATCCCAAAGCCCTGAACCAGGGCAAGAATAACCGTACCATACCGCGTGTACTGGCTGATCTTTCGACGTCCAGCCTCACCCTCTTTTTTCAGTTGCTCAAGCTGCGGACTTACCGCAGTCATGAGCTGCATGATAATCGAGGCCGAGATATACGGCATGATACCGAGAGCGAAGATACTCATACGCTCGAGCGCACCACCGGAAAACATGTTGAACATACTCAGAATCGTACCCTGATTCTGTTCAAACAGTACTGCCAGTCGGTCGGGGTTAATACCTGGCACAGGAATGTGGGCACCAACCCGGTACACCAACAATGCCAGGAAGACAAACCAGAGCCGGGATTTCAGCTCAGCAAGTCCTTTTCCCGCGCCCGCAGGCAATGATGCGTTCTTCGCCATTTAGTCCTCGACTCGTCTTAGTCTTCGACTTTCCCACCCGCGGCAGAAATTGCCTCGCGCGCACCTTTGGTTACCCGAAGTCCCTTCACGGTTACTGCGCGGTCAAGCTCACCGGACAGAATAACCTTGGCTTCGCGAATTTCATCGCGGATGATGTCGGCCTTCTTAAGAGCCGCAAGATCCACAATATCGCCTTCAACCTTCGCCAGTTCATTCAGGCGAACTTCAGCAACATAACGCTGCTGACGCGACGTAAAACCAAACTTCGGCAGACGACGAGCCAAAGGCTGCTGACCGCCCTCGAAACCAGGAGCAACACTGCCCCCGGAACGGGCTTTCAGACCTTTATGACCACGGCCACCGGTTTTACCGAGACCGCTTCCGATACCACGGCCAACGCGCCTAGCGGCGGGGCGTGAACCAGGTTCCGGACTAAGTTCGTTCAGACGCATCTTAGTTCTCCTCAACCTGCACCAGGTAATTTACCCGGTTGATCATACCGCGAATGGAAGGTGTATCTTCCACTTCAACGGTGTGACCGATTTTACGAAGACCCAAACCCTTCACACACAGCTTGTGCTTGGGCTGGCAGCCGATTGGGCTGCGGGTCAGAGTTACTTTGATCGTTTTTGCGTTAGCCATGACTTCAACCCAGAATCTCTTCGACGGATTTACCGCGCTTGGCTGCAATATCTTCAGGCGCCTGAGTGGCCTGGAGACCCTTGATGGTGGAACGTACCACGTTTACCGGGTTGGTAGACCCGTAACACTTGGACAGTACGTTCTGAACACCCGCAACCTCAAGCACTGCACGCATCGCACCACCGGCGATGATACCTGTACCTTCAGAGGCTGGCTGCATGTACACCTTGGAGCCACCATGCTGGGCCCGCACTGCGTACTGCAGGGTAGTACCGTCAAGCGGTATATCCACCATGTTCTTGCGTGCAGCTTCCATTGCCTTCTGAATAGCGACCGGCACCTCACGTGCCTTGCCGCGACCGAAGCCAACGCGTCCTTTCCCGTCACCGACAACACTCAGTGCGGTGAACGCAAAAACGCGACCACCCTTGACCACTTTGGCGACGCGATTCACCTGAACCAGCTTTTCCTGGAGCTCAGGCGCCTTTTGATCGTTAACGCTCATCTTCTCCACCTCTTAGAATTGCAAGCCAGCTTCACGGGCTGCGTCGGCCAAAGCCTGCACGCGACCATGATAACGGTAACCGGAGCGGTCGAAAGCGACCTGCTCAATACCTGCCGCCTTGGCACGCTCAGCGATCAGCTGACCGACCTTTTTTGCGGCATCCACGTTACCGGTTGCACCCTGGCGCAATTCCTTATCCAACGTGGAGGCAGTGGCGATAATCTTACTGCCATCTGCTGACGTAACCTGAGCATACATGTGACGCGGCGTGCGGTGAACGCACAGACGTGTCGTACCCAGCTCACGGATCTTCATGCGCACTTTGCGTGCGCGACGCAATCTTTCGTTATTCGCGCTCATAGTCCCGCCCTATTTCTTCTTGGCTTCTTTACGTCTTACTTGCTCATCCGCATACCGAACACCTTTACCCTTGTAGGGCTCGGGCGGACGGAACGCGCGGATTTCCGCAGCGACGTGGCCAACCTGTTGCTTATCGATACCGCGAATGACAACTTCCGTATTGGACGGAGTTTCAACGGTAATCCCCTCGGGCAGCTCATACTCGACCGGGTGAGAAAAACCCAGCGTCAGATTGAGCTTCTTACCTTGCGCCTGGGCCCGGTAACCTACACCGATCAGCTGGAGCTTGCGCTCGAAGCCAGCGGATACACCGGTCACCATGTTACTGACCAGCGCGCGGGTTGTACCAGCAAGAGCGCGGGACTGTTGGGCACCATCACGGGCAGCAAAACGAAGAACGTTCTCTTCCTGCTTTACTTCCACCGCCTGGTGAATTGAAAACTCAAGCGCTCCTTTGGAGCCCTTTACACTAATTTCCTGTCCGTTCAGCTTAACCTCAACACCGGAAGGCAGCACGACAGGATTATTGGCAACCCTGGACATGTGATTCTCCTAGAATACGGTGCAGATGACTTCGCCACCCACGCCGGCAGCACGTGCGGCGCGGTCTGTCATTACGCCCTTGGACGTAGAGACAATCGCGACTCCCAAACCACCGGATACCTTCGGCAGCTCCCCTGTGCCCTTATACTGGCGCAGGCTTGGACGGCTAACCCGCTTGATCGACTCAATAACCGGCTTGCCGCCGAAATACTTCAGAGTGATCGTCAGCTCGGGCTTTATATCAGCTGTAACGGAAAAGTCCGCAACGTAACCTTCGTCCTTGAGGACTTGGGCCACAGAGATCTTCATTTTTGAAGACGGCATCGTAACGTCTGCTTTCGATGCCATCTGGGCGTTGCGTATACGGGTTACCATATCCGCAAGCGTATCTTGCATACTCATTGGTATGAGGCTCCTGATCTTTTTAGTTGTGCAGCGGCTTGCCGCACCGCTTACCAACAGGCACCTGACCGAAGTCAGGTTACCTATCTTACCAGCTTGCCTTGGTCAGACCCGGAACGTCACCGCGCATGCCGTACTCACGGAGTTTAATCCGTGAAAGTTCGAACTTGCGTAGAACGCCGTGAGGCCGACCAGTCACCTGGCAACGATTACGAAGACGCGAAGGAGACGCATCACGAGGAAGCTGCTGGAGCTTCATCTGCGCATCCCAGCGGTCATCATCGCTGGTATTTGGGTTTTTGATAATCGCCTTGAGCTCCGCGCGCTTCGCTGCAAATTTTGCAACGGTCTGCTCGCGCTTGAGCTCACGGTTTTTCATTGAAACCTTAGCCATTACTCTCGTTCCTTATTTCTTGAACGGAAAGCCGAAAGCTTTCAACAGCTCGCGACCTTCGTCGTCGGTATTGGCATTGGTGGTAATGGTGATATCCAGCCCGCGGATCTTGTCGACTTTGTCGTACTCGATCTCCGGGAAGATGATCTGCTCACGTACACCCATGCTGTAGTTACCGCGCCCATCAAAGGACTTGGGATTAAGACCGCGGAAGTCACGAATGCGGGGAACCGCAATGTGAACCAGACGATCAAAGAAATCCCACATACGCTCACCGCGCAGGGTTACTTTACAACCAATCGGCCAACCTTCACGGATTTTGAAACCCGCTACGGATTTACGTGCCGTGGTGACAACCACTTTCTGACCTGCCAGGCGCTCTAAATCTGCCACAGCGTTCTCAATCAGCTTCTTGTCACCAACTGCTTCGCCGACACCCATGTTCAGGGTAATCTTTTCGATACGCGGCACCTGCATAATGTTCTTGTAGCCGAACTCTTTCTGCAGGGCGGGTACCACTTCCTTACTGTACTGCTCTTTCATATTAAGCATCGTAACCACCACCGCTTACTGGTTATCGACAGCTTCTTTCGTAGCTTTGAAGATCCGCGATTTCGCCCCGTCTTCCTTGATCTGGAAGCCAACACGATCGGCTTTGCCGGTCTGCGGATTAAAAATAGCCACGTTGGAAGCCTGGATAGGTGCTTCTTTTTCGACGATGCCACCTGGGGTGCCCAGCATCGGGTTCGGTTTGGTGTGCTTCTTCATCATATTGATGCCAGAAACAATCACTTTGCCGTCGTCCTGAACTTTCAGAACTTTACCACGTTTGCCTTTATCTTTCCCCGTGGTGACGATTACTTCGTCATCTCGTTTGATCTTTTTCATAACCGGCCTCTGGTCCTTTAAAGTACTTCGGGTGCCAGTGAGATAATTTTCATGAACTTTTCATTTCGCAGTTCACGGGTAACCGGTCCGAAGATACGGGTACCAATTGGTGCGTCCTGATTGTTCAGAAGTACAGCCGCGTTGCCGTCGAAACGGATCAGCGACCCATCAGGACGACGAACACCCTTACGAGTGCGTACTACTACAGCCTTCAGGACCTGGCCTTTTTTCACTTTACCGCGGGGGATAGCTTCCTTTACGGTTACTTTAATTACATCCCCTACGCTGGCGTAACGCCGGTGTGAACCGCCCAGGACCTTGATGCACATCACCTGACGCGCACCACTGTTATCCGCGACTTCAAGCATTGTCTGAGTCTGAATCATGGTTGTTCTCCGGGCGCTTTACACCTTGGATGCATGTTCAGTGACTTCCACCAGGGCCCAACTCTTGGTCTTGGAGACCGGACGGGTTTCCTGAATGGTCACAGTGTCACCGATATTGCATTGGTTGCTCTCATCGTGAGCGTGGATCTTGGTTGAACGCTTCATGTACTTACCGTACAGAGGGTGCTTTACCTGACGCTCAACCAATACCACGATGGATTTCTCCATCTTGTTGCTCACGACCTTGCCGCTAAGAGTTCTGGCAGTTTGGGTAGCTTCGGTCATGTCACTGTCCTGCCTTTTCGTTCAAAACTGTTTTCACACGAGCAATATCGCGCTTCACCCCGGCGAGAAGGTGAGACTGATTGAGCTGACCTGTCGCCTTGCGCATGCGCAGGTTGAACTGCTCCTTCAGGAGGTCGATCAGCTCCTTGTTCAGCTCCTCGGCTGATTTTTCACGCAGCTCTGTTGCTTTCATCACATCACCGTCCTCGTTACGAAGGTGGTCTGTACCGGCAATTTGGCCGCTGCGAGTGTGAAGGCTTCGCGTGCAACATCTTCAGCAACACCTTCCATCTCGTAGAGCATCCGGCCTGGCTGAATTTCCGCCACCCAATACTCAACAGAACCCTTACCTTTACCCATACGTACTTCAAGCGGCTTACCGGTAATCGGCTTGTCCGGGAAAACCCGGATCCAGATCTTACCACCCCGCTTGATCTTACGAGTCATCGTACGACGTGCCGCTTCAATCTGGCGCGCAGTTATACGTCCACGACTTGTCGCTTTCAATCCGTATTCACCGAAGCTCACCTTGTTGGCGCGGTGAGCAAGACCGGTATTACGGCCTTTCATTACCTTGCGAAATTTGGTGCGTTTTGGTTGCAGCATAAGATTGCCCCTTTACTTAGAACCTTTCTTTCCAGAGGCTTTCTTGTCAGCACGGACTTGTTCCATACCACCAAGAATCTCACCTTTGAAGATCCATACCTTGACGCCGATTACGCCGTAAGTGGTATTCGCTTCATAGGTCGCGTAATCAATATCTGCACGCAGTGTGTGCAGCGGAACACGACCTTCGCGATACCACTCGGAACGCGCAATCTCAGCACCCCCGAGACGACCACCAACCTGAATCTTGATACCCTTGGCACCCTGGCGCATAGCATTCTGAACCGCGCGCTTCATAGCACGACGAAACATCACACGACGCTCCAGCTGGCCGGCAACGTTTTGCGCTACCAGGCGAGCATCCAGATCCGGCTTGCGGACCTCTTCGATGTTGATGTGCACAGGCACACCCATCATGTCGCCAACTTCACGACGCAGACGGTCAACATCTTCACCCTTTTTACCGATAACAATACCGGGGCGGGCAGTATGGATCGTGATACGGGCGTTCTGAGCAGGGCGCTCGATCACAATCTTGCTAACAGACGCCTTCACCAGACGCTTGTCGAGGAATTCGCGAACCTGAATATCATTCAACAGGTTCTTTGCGTATTCCTTTTTATCGGCATACCAGACTGAGTTGTGCTCTTTAATCACACCCAGGCGGAAGCCGATCGGATTTACTTTATGACCCATCTGAGCATCTCCTACTTGTCGGCGACCTTGACGGTGATATGGCAGGTGCGCTTCATGATTCTGTCAGCGCGCCCCTTGGCTCGAGCCTTGATTCGCTTGAGCGTCGGGCCTTCATCCACCATTACGGTGGAAACCCGCAGTTCGTCAACGTCCAGACCTTCGTTGTGCTCAGCGTTGGCGATAGCGGACTCAAGAGCTTTCTTGATGATCACTGCCGCCTTCTTAGGGCTGAAAGTCAGAATGTTCAGGGCGTCCTCAACAGCCTTGCCGCGGACCTGGTCGGCGACAAGACGTGCTTTCTGAGCTGAGAGGCGAGCGCCCTTGTACTTGGCTGCTACTTCCATTTCTATTCCCCTCACAATCAGCGTTTAGCTTTCTTGTCGGCCGAATGGCCACGATAAGTACGCGTTGCCGCGAACTCACCCAGTTTATGCCCGACCATATCTTCGGTCACATAAACCGGCACGTGCTGCCTGCCGTTGTGGACTGCAATGGTCAAACCTACGAACTCTGGGAAAATCGTTGAACGACGCGACCAGGTTTTGATCGGCCGCTTGTCGTTCGCTTCCAGAGCTGCTTCGACCTTCTTCAACAGATGCAGGTCTATAAAAGGACCTTTCTTTAAAGAACGTGGCACAGCAATTACCTCTATGTAGTCGTTTACTTGGCTGAACGACGACGTACTATCATTTTATCAGTACGTTTGTTCTTACGAGTCTTATGCCCTTTGGTCGGAACACCCCACGGAGTAACCGGGTGACGTCCGCCAGAGGTACGCCCTTCACCACCACCATGCGGATGGTCAACTGGGTTCATAGCAACACCACGTACTGTTGGACGCTTGCCACGCCAACGTGATGCACCCGCTTTGCCAAGCCGCTTGAGACTGTGCTCACTGTTGGAAACTTCACCCAACGTGGCACGACAATCTACAAGCACCTTACGCATTTCACCTGAGCGCAGGCGGATAGTCGCATAAGCGCCTTCCCGAGCAACCAGCTGTACGGATGCGCCCGCAGAGCGAGCCAGCTGTGCACCTTTACCAGGCTTGAGTTCAACGCAATGAATCACAGAACCCACCGGGATATTCCGCAGCGGCAATGTGCTTCCCACCTTGATAGGCGCGTCGATTCCTGAGCGCACAGGCTCACCGATCTGCATACCTTTGGGAGCGATAATGTAACGGCGCTCGCCATCGGCGTACTTGATCAGCGCGATGTGCGCAGAGCGGTTAGGATCGTATTCAATGCGCTCAATTGTCGCAGGAATACCATCTTTGGTCCGCTTGAAGTCAATAATACGGTAGTGCTGTTTGTGACCACCACCAACATGACGGGTAGTAATGCGGCCAGCGTTGTTACGGCCACCCGACTTGCTTTGTGATTCGACCAACGGTTCGTAAGGGCGCCCTTTGTGCAAATCCGGGTTGTAAAGCTTTACAACGTGACGGCGTCCGGCAGATGTTGGTTTGGTTTTGACGATCGGCATATTACGACCCCTTTACCTTATTCCACATCCAGAAAATCGATGTCCTGACCTTCAGCCAGCTTTACGTAAGCCTTACGAATGTCATTACGCTTGCCGAACCCGCGGGCGGTGCGCTTAAGCTTGCCCTTACGATTCAGAACCTGAACACCTTCTACGGTGACGTTGAACAATTGCTCAACGGCTTTTTTGATCTCGGGCTTGGTGGCATCCGGGGCGACCCGGAATACGACCTGACCGTGCTCGGCCACCAGAGATGCTTTTTCCGATACGTGAGGTCCCAGCAGAACCTTGTAGATACGTTCCTGATTCATCCCAGCATCTCCTCGATTTTCTTCAGAGCGGGAACAGTCACCACGACCTTCTCGTGAGCAACCAGGCTAACCGGGTCCAGACCTGCAACATCACGCACATCGACGTGAGGAACGTTGCGGGACGCCAGATGCAAGTTCTGCTCAAGGCTTTCAGACAGGATAAGAGCGTTGCTCACACCGAGATCAGACAGCTTGGCGATAAATGCCTTGGTCTTGGGCGCATCGATGACGAAATCATCCACCACCACCAACCGCTCCTGACGCACCAGCTCGGAAAAAATGGAGCGCATTGCAGCGCGGTACATTTTACGGTTTACTTTTTGCTCGAAGCCGCGAGGCTTGGCAGCAAAGGTAACACCACCGGAGCGCCAAATCGGGCTGCGGATAGTACCTGCACGGGCACGACCTGTACCCTTCTGACGCCAGGGCTTCTTACCGCCACCACTGACTTCTGAACGGGTTTTCTGAGCCTTGGTGCCCTGACGGCCGGCGGCCATATAGGCCACAACCACCTGGTGAACCAGAGCCTCATTAAAATCTTTCGCGAAAGCAGCTTCGGAAACTGTAATTTCCTTGCCGCTACCTGTAATAGTCAATTCCATCGAACCGCTCCTCAGGCTTTAACAGCAGGCTTGATGACAACATCGCCGCCAGTTGCGCCGGGTACGGCACCACTAACCAGCAGAAGGTTGCGCTCAGCGTCGACACGGACAATTTTCAGGTTTTGAACAGTCACCTGAACATTACCCATCTGGCCCGCCATCTTTTTGCCTTTGAATACCTTGCCCGGAGTCTGGTTCTGACCAATGGAACCCGGTGCACGGTGAGACAGGGAGTTACCGTGGGTAGCATCCTGCATGGCAAAGTTCCAGCGCTTTACACCGCCCTGAAAGCCCTTACCTTTGGATGTCCCGGTAGCGTCAACAACCTGGCCGTCTTCAAAGACTGACGCAGTAATTTCGCCGCCGGCGGCCAGGTCTTCACCTTCGCCGTCTGCCAGACGAAATTCCCACACGCTACGACCCGCTTCAACGCCGGCTTTTGCGAAATGGCCTGCTGCACTCTTATTAACACGAGAGGAACGACGCGAACCCACAGTTACTTGAACTGCGCGATAGCCATCGTTTTCAAGAGTCTTGAGCTGGGTGATGCGGTTAGGCTCAACCTCGATCACCGTTACGGGCAACGCTTGCCCGTCTTCCGTAAAAATACGGGTCATACCGGCCTTGCGACCGACAATACCAATTGCCATGTTTCACCTCTAAGTGTACGGGGCTCTCACCCTCTATGGCCTTAGGACAGTTACACGGGTTAATACCTGGCGGTATTAACCGAGGCTGATCTGAACGTCTACACCTGCTGCCAGGTCCAACTTCATCAAAGCATCTACTGTCTTTTCCGTCGGCTCAACAATGTCGAGCAAACGCTTGTGTGTGCGAATCTCATACTGATCGCGCGCGTCTTTGTTAACGTGCGGAGAAACCAGAATGGTAAACTTTTCCTTGCGCGTAGGCAGAGGAATGGGTCCACGCACCTGAGCGCCGGTCCGCTTAGCGGTATCGACAATCTCCTGCGTAGACTGGTCGATAAGGCGATAATCAAACGCCTTCAACCGGATCCGAATCTTTTGGCTTTGCATGTTGCACCAAACTCCACTCGTAGCAGCTACTATTAGCCGACCTTCAAAAAAGGAGCCGCATTGTATGCATAATACCCAACCCTGTCAACAAACATAGTTCGTGACCGGAGAGGGAGAAGCGGTTGCGACTGAAACGGAAAAAGGGGCTGATCGAATCAGCCCCTTTTTCCTGATGCAAAGAGTGTTTTACTCGATGATCTTTGCGACTACGCCGGCACCAACGGTACGGC
>TARA_R110001583_G_scaffold195501_2_pt1 | contig 19370 bp, 22 predicted proteins | sample TARA_R110001583 | Tara Oceans TARA_R110001583 (sample SAMEA4398432) | marine metagenome | biome: Polar Biome; feature: [MES] marine water layer (ENVO:01000295) within the mesopelagic zone...; material: water (ENVO:00002006), including particulate matter (ENVO:01000060) such... | reverse complement strand
CCGTCCCGCCGCTGGGTAGCGGGCGGGGTTTTTCAACGGCCTGTTAGAGAAAGCTGCCTTGCAATTCGGTATCGTTAGGATATCGTCAGCATATTCCCGCAGCAGGAGCATCGCACCTTCCCCCCCGACTATCCCTGCAAGGCGCTCGTATCGTGCGGCACCCTCAGGGTTGTTACTCGGCCCGCGTGGTACCGGAAAGGGGATACCTCCGAGCTCTCGAACTAAGTCCAACGTAAGGTCCCAACCGAGCAAGCGAGCAAGATTCCGTGCAGTTTCCGGAAAGTCAGACTCGAAGAGGAAATCTTCGCGACGCGGCAAGCTCGAATTTGGAAGTTCCATGGCTGGCGTACCCATGAGATTAGGCGCCAAGCCACGGACAAACGATGATCTCGGCGGTGCCGTTCATCGCACCGTCATTGTATTTCGGGGTCAGAATCAGGTCCCGTGCCTTGGCCTCGTAGTCCGGCGACACCAAGAGCACGTCCGGAACGATCCCGAGCGGGTTCCCGTTGGGGGCCTTGAGCTTCATCATCGCGGCCCGTGCGGTTGCATAGTTTGCATATGAAAGATCATTGTTCGATCCGTAGGCCAATTGCCAGAGTCCATAACCGGCGTTGACGCGCGCTTCGACACCATAAACATATTCGTTACGCATGAATACATTATCATCACCATCCTGATCCTTCGCGACAAACGTGTAGTCCTTGCGGCGCTGGAAGATGAATGGCTTGATCACTTTCGACGTATCCATAAGCACCCATTCCGGCGCATCGCTCGGGTTCACCATGTCGCAGTTCGACACGGTGCCAGCGCTCGCGTTGTCGGCATTGATCGGGTGATCCGTATCGAAGAAGTTCTGACCGTCGTAGCAGGTCGACGTGGTACCCGCGCGCAGCAATTCGAAAATGAGCTTGTCGGGGTGCATGGAGGCATCGGCGCCCATCAACTGAAACGCGCCCGAATAGACACCGATCATGTCGTCCTCAATGTCTTCACGCGAAACACTGACGGTGTTCTCGAACGTGCGATTTTTGATGGTGAAGCCGTGTGCGACAAGGCCATTCAGTTGCCGGTCGCCAATCCACTCGCGAAGCGAGTTGTAAGCACCCAGCCAACCATACGTCTCTTCCCTTGTCGAACTCTGCGAGGTCATCGCGAAGCGATCCTTCAGGGGCTTCGCGGCAATGGTGCCGGCTTGGTAGTCGGCGCGGAAGGAGGTAAAGATGCCGTCAAGTGCAGCGCGGTTGATAATCATTGCAGGAGTCTCCGTTAATCAATTAGGCCGCTGTCTTCAGCGGAAAAGGTACGTTTCAGTTCTTCGAACTGCTGCGGGGTGCGTCCCGTTAAGGCGCAAATGTGTCGTTCCTCGGTCGTGATTCCGCCGTGTTTGGCCGCGCCACCTCGGTTGCTCATCCGGCTCGACTGCATTCCGAGCAGGGCGGGGAAAAGCGGTGGGCGATCGAGCAGGCTCTTCAATGCCGCGATGTCGACCGATGCCAAGCGGCGTGCCGCCGCCACATGGGCAGGAAGAAGCCGCGCGCCGTCGAGCGCATCCTCAATCAGTGCATCGATTTCGCTTTCGGCGATCTTCTGACGAAGGGTTGCGATTTCGAGTTGCGCCGTGGCGGCCTCGTCCGTCTTCGCTTGGAGTGCGGCCATGGTTTCCAGATTCTCCTTCACGAGCGCATCAAGGCGAGCGATCGGATTGGAGTCAGGAACCTTTACCCCCGCCTGCGTCGCCAGCTTTGCTGTGAGGGCTGAAAGCTCGGCGAGGTTGTTCAAGCCAGGGTTGTTCGTGATGCCGGCACCGATCAGGGAGGTAACGTCGCCGGTTTCAGGATTCCAGGTGAAGACTGGCGACAGATAGCGGTACTCGCCGGACTTGATCATTTCGCGCGCCTTATCCGTCCACTCAACGTCCACCGCAAACAGGCCCTCACCCTCTCGCCACTCAACACTTCGAAACCATCCGGCGGCCGGTGCGGGTTGGCCGTTCTTCTCAGCGAGGAAACTCTGATGCTCGTAATCGATCGGGAGCCGAAGTTTTCGTTGTTCGATTTTCTCGATTAGTTCGGCTGCGATCTCAGCATTAATAAACCAACCCTCCAAACCGTTCGGGCGGCCAGACCCATCTGTTGCCGCAAAGCGGCCAGACGGAAGAAGTTGAATGGTGTTGCTCCTGCTTTCGAGTGCGATCGAGAAAGGCGCGGGCGTGGTGTCCTCTGCGCCTTCCGTGGGTTGGCTCGGGCCGCTCGCGCCCGGATGGCCTTTCTTGCTCATTGGTGCCTCCATGATTGATGGAGACACCTTAACGAGAGGTTTCGGACACCAGCCCCTGAAATCGTTCGGTGACGAAAAAGCCCGGAATCGAAATCCGGGCTTATGAGCGGTTGTGCCACGCAGGGCAGGGGATGCTATCAGCTGGCGAACGGTAACGGAATACAGGACGAAGTAACGGGGTTATCTGCCGTCCTGCACCGTCGCGCTATGCACAACATCATTCCTGACGGTCTCCAGGCACTCGAACAGGCCGTCAGACAGGAGCTGAAATACGGTGACGATATTGCGAATTCCCTCCGTACTTTCTTCTTCAAAGCTGTCTAGGTCGCAGTGCTTGACGAGGGTCGATACGGTTTCAATTGAAGCTGCTATTGCCATGCAGCGATCTAGGTTCAGATTTATCCTCTCTTTATTCATTTCGATGCTTCCTTCTTGCGGTCGTATTCGATCCAGTTTTCGAGGGCGAGAATTACAGCACGGACGCCGGATTTTGTGAGAAAGCGAGGGTTGTCCACCTTCGCGATCCGGCGGACGAATGTAGCGAAGGCGGGGTCGTCGATCCCGGCATTCCAACCCCGTTGCTTGCACAACACCTTGAGCTTGACCCATTGAGCGCGCGTAGGTCGATCGTGCCCCTTTCCTCCGGTGTCTGCTTTGCCTAGGGGACGGCCATCGTCTAGTGCGCCAGCGGTGCGCAGCAGATCGCACAGCCGCGAAAGCTCGCGATCGGTGCAATCCGTCGAACTGCGCTTGCCCGTGTGCTTCTCCATCCAATCGCGGCGGGTCGGCTCGTCCATGCCAAGGCGCTTGGCGCCAAGGTGCACCATCGCAATCCAGTCTCGGCGGCTCACGAGCGTACCCCGCGCAGCTTGATTGCATCGAGTAACCTTTCGGCGGTTGCGGCCTCGCCGTGACTCCGGCGCATCACCTCGGCGAACAGCTTCTCCAACTCACGCAATCCGCCGAACTGTCCGCGTGACGGCTTCAGGGCAAGCGCACAGAGCTTTTCCGCGAGCGCTTTGCCTGTAAAGCCCTTCCAAATCATCCAGGCTTCCACATCAGCGCGGGTATTTCCCTTGGTGAAATCATGCACTTCGGCACGGTTTAGAAATGCCCCGTACTGATCGTTATCCACAATCCCGCTTCCGCCTTTGCCCTTCTTCATCACCGGATTTCCGATTAGCGCGACGCCGGCTCCGGTGTCCTTCCACAGGTCACGTACAACTTCCACCATACGCCCGCCAGAACACTCAGAAAGCCGTTGCGCCTCGTCAAGAATCAGAAGATCCCCAGGACGCAGCACTCTACATAGGGCGGCGTAGCCTCCTTCTCCGTGCGAGTCGTGACGGAGCCGCCGGAGGATGGTTTCAATGCACTTCGGGACGGTGTTGTCTTCGCTGCGCAACTCAACCAGAACCGCGCCGGGCTGGCTCGGGGTACGGGGGCGCTCTTCGACGAGCACTTCTGCGGCATAGGACTTTCCGATACCGTAGCTTCCGATGATCACGGGTAGTAACCCATGCTCCATGGCTTCGGCCAGAACGCTATAGATGGCACGAAGGGTCGGCGTCGGCGCGTGACCAGGGGCATATCTACGCTGCCGAGCATCCTCTTTCAGCCAGTTCGCCAAGGTTCCCAGCGCCTCGCGCCAAGCAGCTACCGAGCGAAATTGCCCCGCGTTTACGCACGTCGGTTGCTCAGGCGGCGGGGTGCGCTGAAGAAGAGAGCGCAGCGCTTCTTCATGAAGGCTGGTTTCAACAAGAATCCGCATGAACAGATGCTCTTGATGGCAGCGCTTTTCCACGGCGGACACAATTGGTTCGGCCTCGGCAAGGCGCTGAGAACTCCAGGCGTCGCGCTGCGCGATCTTTTGATCGTAATACTCCTGATCAGTCATGCGACGGCGCACATTTGGTAAGGGCGCGTTTACCGCGTCTGCATTGGTGTTTTCGCCCTCTCGGGGCAGCGTTTCGAGTAACATTCGATCACCGTTCATTTGTGAGTTCCATTCGGGCGGGATGCCACATCCGGGCTCGACGAAGGGGGCACCTCGTCGAGCCCTTCTTTTTGCGCGAACCGCTTTGCGACTTCTTCCCAATCAGGTTCATCGTCTTCTTCCGCCGGTTGGTGGCGGGCGGTGTAGTGATCCGGGATCGTGCAAACGATTTCGCCGGTCTTCTGGTCAAGTACGTCTCCATAGCCCAAGTGCCGAGATTCGTTCTCCGACTCGGGAAGATTGACAGCATCGACCGCCGACTTCAGCTCTTCAGAAAGTGCGATCGCCGGTCCCTTTAACACCGGGACATGATTGCCGACGCTGTTTGTGTGGCGAGACATTTCAGCGAGGACATCCACCTTCGTCGCTGAAGCCTTCAACTGTCGGGTCCACTGGTTCTGAATCTTGGTCAAATCGGCCTGATGCCGCGCGCCTTCACCGTCCGTGTAGTTGAAAACTGGGGCCAATGGAACCTTGACTAGAGCCTTGCCGGCGCCAATGTAGAACACATATTCAGGAGCCCACTTGGCATAACGGAACACCATGGTTTGCCCGGTGTTCGATATCAGCGCATCACTTCGATACCACTGGCCATCGATTTCCACACCCCATGTCGTGACTTTGCGCTTGACCGTCTCGGACAACGCAGCAACCAGGGCACTGCGTTCGACAGCGGGAGGTAGAGGGCCTCCGTCGCGCTGGAAGGCGTCGCGTACTTGGTCAATTGAGCGTCCGCCCAAGGCTGGCCGCTCGATCGACCGCCAGAAGCGCAACGCCTCGTAGAACGTCGCTTCGAAGTCGTCGATCGTTCCAGGGAAGGGCCGCGACGCCTCGCCCACTTTGTGCGTGCGCTTGTTCATTCGATCACCGCCAATCCAACCGGGAAAGGCACGCAGAAGGTTGCGTTCAAGAACCGCGAAAATGCCCTCGATCGGTTTCGACGAAGCGCGATATGGCATCGCTCGGATGATGGGCGTTTCGCGCCCTTCGTCGTTTTCCTCAAGGATGGGCGTTGCTTCGTCGTCGTCGCGGATCATGAAGTTGAAGCCCCGCGCAAGGCTGGAAAGTGCCGCAAACCCGGCTTCCAGCTCATCCCACGAGTATTCAGAGCCGTTGTCGAGAAGCAGAGCCTTTGGCAATCCCCACGCTTCCACCATCGCGGCGAACGAAGCCGCGATGTGTGCTTGCGTAATCCCGCGCCCCTTGTCGAGGAGGACCAACGAGCAAAAAAGATCGCCAGTCGCAAGGTCGTACCAGCCGATCAAGCGGGGCGTGGCCTCGCTGCCATCCGACCGACGCATGATGACGTCAACCGGATGAACGTCGCCCACTACCAGATCACCGGGGCGCATGCCTTCTCGGGTTCGCTTGATGCGCGGCGTAAATTCATCGCTCCACCGCTTGGCGTCCTTATGTTTGGTGGCAAGGATCCGGGTGGCGCTGTGCTTTTCGACATAGTGCCTGCCCACGCGACAAGCCAGGTAGGTGGCCTCCTTCCAACCGTGTGCACAACACAGTTCGAGAAGCTTCGAGGAGGCAAGCTGTTCAATCGCAGACCATCCCGGCATTTCCGCCCACAGCCCACGTACGTACCTGCGCAGTTCGGTGGCGATTGCCGCTTGCGTTTCGGGCGGCAGGGGGCACGCCTTGTCCCAGGCGCGACAAATAATGTTGCGGTCGGGCCTATCCTCTCGGTCGCGGCGCGCGAGAATTGTTGCCTCTCCTGTGGTTTCGAGCTTCTGAAGCCACTCCTGAAGGGTCCGCTCACTGATCGTCCTTCGTTTGCCGGAGAGGTCCAGATGCTTTATGCGGGCGATGTCGCGCAGCGCTTGCCCACGGGCGCGAGAGCCCTTTGCGAATTGAAGGGCGGGCAGCAGGATTTCAAGCTTCCAGCGTGCCTCAGAACGCCTTCTCGCCGCCCTCGGATCAAGCGTGGTCGGCATTGGTAAAACTGGGCCGGTCTGCACCTTCACCGGCAGCGTTGTCCGCGTATGTTGCTTGTAATAGGCGGCGACGAGGGCAGGGGGCAGGGACTCGATATGCACTTGGTACGGGTTCTGCGCGTTGGCGGGGCCGCCATCTTTGGTGCGAACCTTCAGGGTGTGCTTGCGCCATGTGCCGCCGGTAGCGCATTTCGAGAGAGCAAGCCGAGCGTTCTGTTCTGCAATTCCAGCCACTTGTGCGAGATCAGCGGCTGTAATCCACACAGGCACAGCGATGGGCTGAAACGTATCCTGATCCTCCTGTATGAGCTGCTCAGGCGTACTCATGACCTTCGTTCTCCACGATCACGCCTTCCTTAATCCCTAGCAGAACGGCGATCTTGTGCGCCTCACCATTTCGCCCCCGAACTCGCCCTGATAACACCCCCCGCACTAAGTCGCCACTCACGCCATGTTTTCGTGCCCAATCGGCTGCCGTCTCACCACGACGTAGCATCTCCGCCTTAGCTTCCGAAGCAGTTTTCATCTGTAGAATCTCCTTTCTGACAACGCTCCGCATAACAAATCGGAACGTTTGTGCATTTTCAGGAACGTTAGTACCCAAGTCAACAGGATTTTGCAATGCAAGACGGACTTGTTCCACTGCGAGCCATTGGCGAGCGGATAAAGGAAGAGCGGACACGCTTAAATTTAAGCGTTGGGGAGTTTGCGAGCGTGGCTGGAGTTTCTGACCGTTCGCAACGGAACTACGAAAGCGGCGAACGATTACCAGACGCTGAATATTTGGCTCGTGCCAAGGAAATCGACGTTGATGTCGAGTACCTCCTCACTGGAGAGCGTTCGGTATGGAAAAGTCTGGCTTCGGAAATCGAAACGCAATGCGACCAGGTAGAGAAGGTCGTAATGATTCTTGAAGATGCTCTTCAGGCAAAAGGGATGACGTTGGATGTCAGCCAAAAAGCAAGGTCCGTTCGCTGGTTGTACCGGGCTGCAGCTTGGGGTGCACCGGTAAATTCGACCGTTGTTGATGAGCTCCTGGCCATCATTCAGGAATGAATCATTTTTGCGATCGTTTTGACACTAACGTTACCGCGATGGGTGCGCATGAACATGCTCATGATGGGTGCGCAACCTGTCATATTCGCCAGGGAATGGGGTGCTTATCTCACATCATGAAACGTTTTAGAAAAACTTCCGGCAGAAACTGAAGCAGGCACGGAACATGCTGTGCCAGACGTTCCCGCGCAGTGAGAATCGTTGAACGCCATAACTGGTGCGGTATTTGTGCACAGATGTTCAATCTGCGCGTGCTTTGTTCATTCCGTTGTGGCCGCCCTGCGTAGCCGCAAACCCGTGCTCCACAACACGTTCAGCGCGAAACATTCCCTCCCAAACAGCGCAAGAATGAATACTCCCCCCCAGCATTCTTCGGATGCAACGTGCTCTGCGCTCTTAATCCATAACAACCATAATGTGTATTATGTAAACTTAAGTGCGTCTTTTGGAAACCAACACCTGCTTCCGGCCAAGCAATCACTCACTCAGGCCCTTCGCAACGTCCAGCGCCTGATCGATGCGCTCCACTGCATGGATCTCCATTCCCTCGATCGGATGTCGCGGCATGTTTGCCTTGGGCACGATCGCGGTGTCGAATCCGAGCTTTGCCGCTTCCTTCAGTCGCTCCTGCCCGCGTGGCGCGGGACGGATCTCGCCTGCAAGGCCGACTTCGCCAAACACGGCGAGCCCTTGCTTCAGCGGCCGGTCGCGCAAGGATGAGACCGTGGCGAGCAGGATCGCAAGATCGGCCGCAGGCTCGGTGATCTTGACGCCGCCGACTGCGTTTACGAACACGTCCTGATCGAAGCAGACGATACCGGCGTGCCGGTGCATGACCGCAAGCAGCATCGCCAGTCGGGTCTGTTCGAGCCCCACCGAAAGCCTGCGGGGATTTGGACTCTGTGCGCCATCGACCAGCGCCTGGATTTCGACCAGCAAAGGGCGCGTACCTTCCTGGGTGACGAGGACACAACTGCCCGACACCTGCTCTGCATGCTGCGACAGAAACAGCGCTGACGGGTTGGAGACGCCCCTCAAACCGCGATCGGTCATTGCGAACACACCGAGCTCATTGACCGCACCAAAGCGGTTCTTGAACGCACGCACGAGGCGGAAGCTCGAATGGTTGTCGCCCTCGAAGTACAGCACGGTATCGACGATGTGCTCGAGCACGCGCGGACCTGCCAGGGTGCCGTCCTTCGTGACATGTCCAACCAGGATCAGCGTCGTCCCGCTTTGCTTCGCAAAACGCGTGAGCTGCGCCGCGCACTCCCTCACCTGCCCGACCGAGCCCGGCGCAGACTGAAGACTTTCGGAATACACCGTCTGAATGGAGTCGATGACGGCAACCCGGGGTGCAGCGGTTTTCAGGGTGTCGAGAATGCGCTCAAGATTGATCTCTGCAAGCAGTTGCAGCTCACCGGCCTGCAATTGCAGGCGCTGAGCACGCAGCGCAACCTGTTCGCCCGACTCTTCACCGCTGACATAGACCACAGGGTGCGCCGCTGCGAGATGGCACAGGGCCTGCAGCAAAAGGGTCGACTTTCCGATTCCGGGATCGCCGCCGATGAGTACCACTCCGCCCGCGACCAGACCGCCACCGAGTACACGGTCGAACTCGTCAATGCCCGTCGGTATTCTGGGTTCTTCCCTGGGCTGCAGCGCGGACAGAGGCTGCAGCCTGGAGGCCGCGCCCGCAAGTGCGGCGAAACGGCTCGGTGCCGCCCCTCCCCCACGCTCAAGGACGGTTTCGGTCAGGGTGTTCCATGCCTGGCACTGCGGACACTGACCTTGCCAGCGGGGGGTCTGAGCACCGCATTCGGAGCACACATAGGCCGACTTGGCTTTCGCCATCAGCCAAGACCTTGTTCGGATGCGCGTTCGGCTACCGTTGCAGCCATTTCCGTGAGTTCGGCACAGGCATGTTCTGCAAAGGTGGTGATCAGGCGCGAGCGGAACTTGTCGCGCGGGATGATGACCTCAAGCGGGGTGAAAAGCCTGGGTTCGAGGGGGATGCCCACCAGTTTGCCCTCGCGAAGATCGCGCAGGATGGCGGCTCGGGACGCAATCGCGTAGCCCATGCCCTCGGCTGCAAGATGTTTCACCGTGGCCAGACTGCCAAGTTCGGCACAGATGTTAATTTCGGTCATCGGCACACCGGCCGCTTCAAAGAACTGTTCAGCAAGCTCCCTGATCGCATTACCCGGGTCGCGGGTGATGAAGGGATGCTCAATCAGGTCCACCGCCTTCAGCAAAGTCGCTTGTGCCAGCGGATGTGTCGGTGCACAGATGACCAGCAGGTCGTCCTGCGCGGCGCTGAAGCGCTCGACTGCGGGTTGATCGGAAACGATCTCGATCAGCCCGATATCCAGGTCGCGCGCCGCGACGCGATCTTCGGTGAGTTGCGAATTGCCTACAACGACCCGCGGCACCACGCGCGGGAAGCGGCGCTTGAAGCTTTCGAGCAGGCGCGGCAGCCAGTACGCGGCGATGGTGGTACTGGTGCCAATGTTGATCGCACCTGACAACTCGTCGGTCAGCTCGGATACACGCGACTCGAGTTCGTCCGAGAGCCCGAGGATGCGTTCTGCGTACGCCAGCACAAGTTCGCCGGTGGGAGTCAGCGAGATGTGACCATGACCGCGCTCGAGAAGCCGGGTGTTGAAGTGCTCTTCCAGTTGCTTGATCTGAAAGGTCACGGCCGGCTGTGTCATGAACAGGTGTTCGGCTGCGCGCGTGAACGAGCCGTGCTTTGCCACAGCGTGAAAAACTTGCAACCGACGATCTGCCATGATTATTCAATAAACCTTGTTTATATCGATAATTACACCACAGATCACGTTTCAACTCACCCCGATTGAGCAAGGTCGTAACAAGTTTCTTCCCTTCGTGATATAAACCGCGCTTCCGCTAACGCGACGGTGTGTACCGCAACGATGCCGCTCGGCTTTTATATCATCATGGCGGCGCAGTTCTTTTCTGCGCTTGCTGACAACGCTCTGCTGATCGTCGCCATCGCGCTTCTACGGGATATGGCGTCTCCTGCGGAATATGAGCCGCTGCTCAAGCTGTTCTTTACCGTGTCATACGTGGCACTGGCGGCTTTTGTGGGCGCATTCGCGGACTCGATGCCCAAGTGGCGGGTCATGCTGATCAGCAACACCATCAAGATCGGCGGTTGCCTGATGCTTTTCCTCGGCACACATCCCTTGTTCGCCTATGCGGTGATCGGTCTGGGTGCAGCAGCGTACTCGCCGGCCAAGTACGGCATCCTCACCGAGTATCTTCCGCATCGCCTGCTCGTGGTCGCGAATGGCTGGATCGAAGGCCTGACCGTTGGCGCGATCATTGTCGGCACCGTGATGGGGGGCGTGCTGATCCGCGAAGACGTTTCGGGCTGGCTGCTTGGACTTAACCTGCCCTTCGTTACATCGGCGTTTGAAGCCAGCGTGCTGGCAATCGGTACCCTCTACCTGGTCGCGGCCTGGTTCAACTTCCACATTCCGGACACCGGCGTTGACCACAAGCCGCTGAAGAACAACCCCCTGTACCTCGTTCACGATTTCAATCACTGCCTGAAGCTGCTCTGGCGCGACAAGCTCGGCCAGATATCGCTTGCGGTCACCACGCTGTTCTGGGGAGCAGGCGCAACCCTGCAGTTCATCGTCATCAAGTGGGCGGAGCACAACCTTGGCCTCGGACTGTCCGAAGCGTCCATGCTGCAGGGCGTGGTTGCGATCGGGGTCGCGGTGGGCGCAATCCTCGCCGCGCGCTTCGTGTCGCTGAGGCGTTCGGTCAGGGTCATTCCACTGGGTATTGCGATGGGCCTGATGGTGCTGGTGATGACCGTCGTTACCAACTCCACCATTGCGATGGGACTGATGGTCGTGGTTGGTGCGCTGGCGGGGTTCTTCGTGGTGCCGATGAACGCACTGCTGCAACACCGAGGACATATCCTGATGGGCGCCGGTCACTCGATCGCGGTGCAGAACTTCAACGAGAACCTGTCCATCCTGATCATGACCGGCGGCTATGCGCTGCTGATCATGCTCGGGTTCTCGATCAATGTCGTGATCGTTCTTTTCGGACTCTTTGTCGCTGGTTCAATGTTCTTCGTCAAACTCCGCCATGAAGCGAATCAGCGCGTGAAGGACGACGTCAGTCAGCTCGAAGATCTGCATCACTGATCGCGCAGACCCGGGCCCCATCAGTCCGGGGACACCAGGCTGCGCGCAAAACACAGATCCTCCCACGCCTTGCCCTTGTCCTGCGGATTCCGCAACAGGTAGGCAGGGTGATAGGTGACCGCCACCGGAACCCCCTGTCGCTCGAAGCGCTTTCCGCGCGCAGCACCAATGCTGACCGCGGTATCCAGAAGCGCCTGCGCACCCGGCCGCCCGAGCGCAATCAGCAAGCGGGGCTGAACCAGTTCAATCTGGCGCTGAAGAAAGGGCAGACAGGCTGCGATCTCGTCCGCCTCGGGCGTGCGATTATGCGGCGGCCGGCACTTGACCGCATTGGCAATGAAGACCTGATGCGCCCTCGTCAGCCCCAGCGCTGCGAGCATGTTGTCGAGCAACTTGCCGGCCTGTCCGACGAAAGGTTCCCCGAGGCGGTCCTCGTCCGCACCCGGCCCCTCCCCCACCAGCATCCAGCTCGCCTTGCGATCGCCCACGCCAGGCACCGCCTGCCGTCGTTTCTCGCACAGCCTGCAGGCGCGACAGGCGCGAATTTCGTCTTCGAGCCCGGCCCAGTCCAGCCCGGCGATGCGCGCACTCCTGAGCGGGTCAGGCGTCGTTTGTTGTGGTGAGGCTGGCTCGGGTGCTCGGGCGGCAGGAGCGGATTCTTCAGGGACAGGGGTCGGCGCCGGCCGCTGCTCGACGGACCGCTCCTGAGGCGTTGGCCTGACGACCTGCTCGCCGGACTCACGGCGCGCGTGCCGCATCGCAGGGATCGCCTCGGTGCGGTGACCTGCAGGCCGGGGCTCGGGGACGACGTCGGCCTTCGGGCTGCTGCGCAGGCGCCACAACGGAGCGAGCCCCATCTCCCGGAGCAAGGCAGCCCGCTGCGGGGTCACAGGCTCGCCTTCATCACGATCGCATCCTCGCGCCCGTCAGCTGCCGGATAATAACCCTTGCGGCGACCGATCTCGATGAATCCGGACCGGTTGTAAAGCGCAAGCGCAGACTGATTCGACGGACGAACCTCGAGGAAGAACTCGCGTGCCCCGCTATGCCTTGCCTGAGCGAACAGGTGCGCAAGCAGCCTGGCCCCACGCCCCTGCCCCTGAGCCTCGCGCACGACGCTGATGTTGAGCAGATGCGCCTCATCGAGCACACCGAGAACGATGCTGTAGCCAATCGGGCGTCCAGCCTCGTGCATGATCCAGCTCGCGTACCCGGCAGCAAGCGCATCCGCAAAATTACCCCTGGACCACGGGAACGGGTGCAGTTCAGCCTCCCGGTCACTGACCCAGTCGAGGTCATCTTCCGACATCGGCGTGAAGACGGCCGTCTCGCACACCGTCATGCCTTGCCTCCGCGCGCGAGCCGCTCGGCGGTTGTCAGGGCGACCTTGTCGCGCACGTAAAGTGGTGCCGCGTGTTCGGCCGCCAAGAGCTTTCCGAGGCTGACCTGCTCTGCGGCCAGCAGCGCGACATCGCGCGCGCGCGGCACTGCATCAGGACTGCTTCCGAGCAGCTGACCGTGAAAGCGATCGTTCAGTCTGTCGCCATAAGCCTTGAACGCAGAACCGATTCCCCACCATTTTCCATCCGGCAAGTCCAGGCCATCGGGCGCAGCGCAACCCGCTTCGCCATGCGGTCTCGCAAGGCCGTTATCGATGACACAGGCGCGATAATAGATCTCGCCCATTCGAGCATCGGTTGCGGCCAGAACGTTTGCTTCGGGCGCCTGCATCGCAAGGGCGTCAAGGCTGCATACCGGAACCACGCCAAGCCCTGCGCCGAGCGCGAGCCCCTGTGCAATTCCGCAGGACAGACGCAAACCGGTGAAGGCTCCTGGGCCACTGCCAAAAGCCACCGCATCCAGACGGTTCACCCCGATACCACCATCGGCCAGCAACTGACGGACGACGGACAGGATGTACTCGGAATGATTGGCGTGCCCCTCGAGCAGTTGCTCCCGGAGATCTCCGTCCATGTACAGCGCGACACTCGCGTGTTCGCAGGAAGTTTCGAGGGAGAGTAAATTCATGGTGCCGATATTCTACCGGCTGACAGGCCGATCGGCCTGTTTTGGAAAGCGGATCTCGCGCAGCGGTGTCAGCGCGAACGTCCGTCGTCCTGATCTGCGTTGACGTTGCGCATGACCGCACGCAAGTCACGGTGCAGGGCCTCGCGCTCTTCCTGACTCAGCCTGCGCCGACTCGGAGTCGCGCCTTGCTGCAGGTTCGATTCAAGTGCCCGACGCAACTCGGCACGTCGCTGGGCGGGACGAACGACAATCGTCTCCGGTACGATCTCTGTCACCTCCGGCACCGGTTCTGCATGCGCGGAAACACTCATCACGCCCGCGACAGCACACGCGGCAAGGCCAGGCAGGCACCTTGACAGCGCGGAAATTGAACCAGCGTGGAAGATGAAGCGTTTCGGGATCATGATGAAAACTCTGCGCTCAACTCACCCATGTGAGTACAAGCGTAAAAATAACGGACAACAAGGCTCGCGCCTAGCGCAAAAGCACTAAACGAAGATGCCATTGTAAGGGGATGTTGCCCTGAGGCGGCGCCTTACGAAGCGTTACGCAGCGGGGCTGAGTGCGAGCGCGAGAACGCTGGCGAGGCGCCAGAACACACGATAGGATGCGCGTCATGAACGGAAAAACTCGATACCGCGTATTGCTCGTAGACGATGACGCTCGTCTGCGCGACCTTCTGTCCCGCTACCTTCAGGAACAGGGGTTTGCCGTGAAGGCCGTCAACGATGCGCCGATGATGGACCGCGCCCTTCATCGCGAGCACTTCGATCTCATTGTCCTCGACCTGATGCTTCCCGGCGAGGACGGCCTGTCGATCTGCCGCCGCCTGCGTGCAGCAGAAAGCGTGATCCCGATCATCATGCTGACCGCCAAGGGCGATGATGTGGATCGCATTGTCGGCCTGGAGATGGGTGCTGACGACTATCTTGGCAAGCCCTTCAATCCCCGCGAACTCGTCGCCCGCATTCAGGCGGTGATGCGTCGGCAACCTCCCCCGCTTCCGGGTGCGCCGACCGCTGAGGATGAGATCGTCGTCTTCGGTCGCATCCGTGTAAACCTCGGGACGCGAACACTGCAACGCGACGGGGAGGAGATTCAGCTCACGACCGGCGAATTCTCGTTGCTGAAGGTTCTGCTTCAGCACCCGCGGCAACCCCTGTCGCGCGACAAGCTGATGGAACTCGCGCGTGGTCGTGAGTACGGCGTTTTCGACCGGGCCATCGACGTTCAGGTGTCCAGACTGCGCAAGCTGGTTGAAGACGACCCCGCCAAGCCGCGCTATATCCAGACGGTCTGGGGATTCGGCTACGTCTTTGTACCGGACGACAACAAGCCGGCAAGCAGTGACTGATTCCGAACGGCCGCCCCCGACAGGTGCGCCCAGGGCTCGCACCCTGCCGGGGTGGTTGCCGCGCACGCTCCTGTGGCAGACCTTTCTGCTCGTGGCCTTGCTGCTCACGCTGGCACTCGCCGCCTGGAGCCAGATCTTCCGTTACTTCGAAGAGGCCCCGCGCGCCCGTGACCTCGCCCAGATGGTCGTCAGCGTCGTCAACCTCACCCGCACCGCACTGATCAACGCGGATTCTGCACGGCGGCGGGAGCTGCTGATCGAGCTCGCAGCGCTCGAGGGCATTCGCGTTTATCCAGCCGAGGCCTCGGACGAGATTCAGCCACTGCCGGACAGCCGTCCGATGCGCCTGCTGATCGCAGAGGTGAGGCGCAGCCTTGGCGAGCACACCCGGTTCGCATCACGCTGGAAAACGCTCGACGGCTTCTGGATCAGCTTCCGGCTCGATCCCGATGACCGCGACGAGTACTGGGCCATGGTGCCCCCCGACCGCATTGAGAAGCCCCATGCCCTCGAGTGGCTGTCATGGGGCGGAGCGGCACTCCTGGCGGCCCTTCTCGGTGCCTACCTGATCGTTTCGCGCATTGGCGCCCCCCTGCGCCAGATGGCACGTGCAGCAAGAGCGGTCGGCAGCGGACAGACCCCTCTGCCCCTGCCCGAGTCCGGCCCGCAGGAAATCGCTGTCGTTGCCCGTGCGTTCAACCAGATGGCGGGCGACCTTGCACGTACGGATGCTGACCGCGCCCTGATTCTGGCCGGAGTCTCCCACGATCTGCGCACCCCTCTGGCGCGCCTTCGACTCGGGGTCGAAATGTCGGGCGCCCCCGAGGACGAAGTGACGGCGATGGTGACCGACATTGAGGAGATGGACCGCATCATCGGGCAGTTTCTCGACTTCGGCCGCGGCGCCCCGCAGGAGCCCCCTCAGCCGGTCGACCTGTCCGCGCTGGTGGCCGATCTGGCTGAGCCCTACCGTTTGCGTGGGGTCGCACTGAATCTGTCCTTGCCGGATCGACTGGAAGCACCCGGACGCAGCCTTTCACTCAGACGCGCCTTGGCCAATCTGATCGACAACGCCTTGCGCTACGCGGGCGAGGACAAACCGCTCGATGTTTCACTGTTCGAGGAGGCCGGCGCGGCCTGTATCGAAGTCGCTGACCGCGGCCCCGGCATTCCGGAGGACCAGGTTGAGCGCATGCGTCACCCCTTCACCCGTCTCGAAGGCGCGCGCAGCAACACCAAGGGCGCCGGACTCGGACTCGCGATCGTCGAACGGGTAATACGTGCGCACGAAGGGCGCCTCGACCTGCTTCCCCGGGAAGGAGGCGGCTTGCGCGCGATCCTTCGGATTCCGCTCACCTCATCGTCATCCTCCCGCGTTAGAATGCCTGCGGTTACGGCTGGAGCCCATCGCGCATGAACATCGTTTTCCGGCAGCTTTTTGACGAACAAAGCTGCACACTCACCTATCTTCTGGCTGACCCAATGACCGGCGATGCAGTTCTGATCGATTCGGTGCGGGAACACGTCGGGCGCTATCTCACCCTGCTGCAGGAATTGAATCTGCAACTGGCCTGGCTGCTCGAAACGCACGCTCATGCCGATCACATCACGGGTGCCGCCGGCATGCGTGAGGTAACCGGTGCGCGCAGTGCAAGCGGCGAGCACTCGGGCATCAGTTGCGCGGATCGCCAGCTGAAGGACGGCGATTTCATCGTGTTCGGCGGTGAGGTATTGAGGGCCATCGCCACGCCAGGACATACACCGGGGTGCACAAGCTTTCTCTGGCGCGACCGCCTTTTCACCGGAGACACACTGATGATCGGTGGCTGCGGTCGCACCGATTTCCAGGGTGGGGACGCGGGCACGCTGTTCGACAGCATCGGCCGTATCATGTCCCATCCGGGAGAAACGCTTGTCTATCCGGGGCACGATTACAAGAACATGCGGGTAAGCTCGGTCGAACAGGAGCGTCTCAGCAATGTCCGTATCAAGGATCAGACACGAGAATCCTTCATCGAGCTAATGAACAACCTGAACCTGCCGCGCCCCCGTCTCATAGACGAGGCGGTACCGGCCAACCTGCGCTGCGGCCGTAACGAGGATATGATTGACATCCATGCAGCCTGATTCAAACACGCTACCCGTCACCACGCCCTACGATGAAATCGGTGGCGAGCCCACCGTGCGCGCACTGGTCACGCGCTTTTATCAACTGATGGACGACCTGCCTGAAACCTACGGCATCCGCAAAATGCATGCCGAGGACCTTTCCGGTTCGGCTGAAAAGCTCTTTCTCTTCCTCTCCGGCTGGTTCGGTGGCCCCCAACTGTATGTTGAGCGCTTCGGACCGCCCTTCCTGCGTGCACGACACCTTCCCTTCTCCATTGGCACGTCCGAACGCGACCAGTGGATGATGTGCATGACACAGGCGCTCGAAGAGACCATTGCCGACACCGATCTGCGTGCGCGCCTTCACGACTCGTTCTCTGCGCTGGCCAACCACATGCGGAACCGCGCCGAGCAGGCCTGAGTCAACCGATCCACCTAGAATCAAGTCATTACGCACATGAAGTTTCTTTTCGACCTGCTGCCGGTCATCCTGTTCTTTGCAGCCTACAAATTTGCCGGAGCGGATCCCGACGCTTCGCTTGCACTCGCATCAAGGCTGCTCGGGGACGGCATCGTCGCCACTCAGGCGCCCATTCTGATTGCCACGGTGGTCGCAATTGTCGCCACCTTTCTGCAGATTCTCATTGTCTGGCTGAAGCACCGCAAGGTTGACCGCATGTTGTGGGTCAGCCTGGCGATCATTGTTGTTTTCGGTGGTGCGACGCTGTTCTTCCACAATCCGACCTTCATCAAGTGGAAGCCGACTGCGCTGTACTGGCTCTTCAGTGGCGTTCTCGTATTCTCCGCCCTGCTGCTGAAGCGCAACCTCATCCGCAACATGCTGGAAGCGCAGATTCAGCTCCCCGAACTCGTGTGGTCGAGGCTCAACCTCGCCTGGGCCCTCTTTTTCGTCTGCATGGGGGTGCTCAATCTCTATGTTGCGTACAACTTCTCGGAAGAAGCCTGGGTCAATTTCAAGCTGTTCGGCGGAATGGGCCTGATGCTTGCCTTCGTGCTTGGGCAAGGCTTCTACCTTTCAAAGCATATGCAGGAGGATGCAAGCTGATGCTTTACGTTCTGATGGGTGAAGACATTCCGAATTCGCTGGAGAAGAGAAAGGCCGCGCGCCCCGAACATCTCCTGCGCCTTGAAAAGCTGCGTGACGAAGGCCGCCTGATCCTCGTCGGCCCCATGCCGGCGATCGACTCTGCCGACCCTGGCCCGGCCGGCTTCGTCGGCAGCCTGGTCGTTGCCGAGTTCGCCTCGCAGGCCGATGCCGAAGCCTGGCTGGCCGATGACCCTTACGCCAGGCAGGGCGTGTTCGCGCGGACGTCGGTACGCCCGTTCATCAAGGTCATGCCGTGAGCGTTCCGGACCGCATCAGGGCCAGGCTTGCCGCCTTCGAGCCCTCACTGATCGAAGTTGAAGATGACAGCCATCTTCATGCAGGGCACGCCGGTGCAAGAAGCGGTGGCGGCCATTACAATCTGCATATTGTCTCCGATGAATTTGTCGGCAAGAACACCGTTGCGCGACATCGAATGATCTATGCCGCGCTCGGCGAAATGATGAAGAGCGAGATTCACGCACTCGCAATTCGTGCTCAAACGGCTGAAGAAGCCAAACAATCCAACTGAGGAACACCGATGAAAACTTTCCCGAGCCGTCTGGCTATCGCCCTCCTTGCGGGCTTCATCACACAGGCGAGCTTCGCGGCCGAGTCCATTGCAACCGTGAACGGCAAGGCCATCCCCGCCGCCCGTGCGGAAGCCATGATCAGCGAACAGCGCGCACAGGGTGCGCCCGATAGTCCTCAACTGCGCGATGCCGTGCGTGAAGAACTGGTGCGCCGCGAAATTCTCGGCCAGGAAGCCGTCAACAAGGGCCTCGACAAGAAGGGCGACGTACAAGTCCAGATGGACCTTGCGCGCCAGGCAATCCTGATTCGCGCCTATCTGCAGGACTACGTCAAGAACAACGCCGTCTCGGAAGCCGACATCAAGAAGGAATACGATGCGGTCAAGGGTCGCATGGGTGACAAGGAGTACAAGCCCCGACACGTTCTGCTTGAAACCGAAGAGCAGGCCAAAGAGGTCATCGCAAAGCTTCAGGCCGGTTCCAAGATCGAAGATCTGGCCAAGGACTCGCGCGACCCCGGCTCCAAGGAGCGTGGTGGCGATCTGGGCTGGAGCAATCCTGGCATGTTCGTTGCCCCTTTCTCCGAAGCCATGGTGAAGCTGACCAAGGGCAAGTTTACGACCACCCCGGTGAAGAGCGATTTCGGCTATCACGTCATCATGCTTGAAGACGTGCGTGACCTTAAGGCGCCTCCTTACGAGGAAGTGAAGCCCCAGATTCAGCAGCGTCTGCAACAGCAGAAGGTCGAGAAGCACATCCTCGACCTGCGGGCCAAGGCC
>TARA_R110001583_G_scaffold10698_4_pt1 | contig 19419 bp, 11 predicted proteins | sample TARA_R110001583 | Tara Oceans TARA_R110001583 (sample SAMEA4398432) | marine metagenome | biome: Polar Biome; feature: [MES] marine water layer (ENVO:01000295) within the mesopelagic zone...; material: water (ENVO:00002006), including particulate matter (ENVO:01000060) such as...... | reverse complement strand
GAGGGGCGAGCAAGGAGCTACGAGGGGCGAGTAAGGAGCGACGAGTGGCGAGCAAGGAGGGGCGAGGGGCGAGTGAATAGCTGTGAGTAAAAGCAACTAGCTCGAGCAGGAACTTGGCTCGAAGCTAAAAAGACTCGAAGCTCAAACCTCGAAGCTAAAGAACCCGACACTCGAAGCTCAACCTCGAAGATAAAAAAAAAGGCTTGTTACCACTAGGATAACAAGCCTTTCATCTGATTAACGTCAGTAATTATTTACGTTTAACCGCTTTCGCATTTGGAAGGTCAGTAATTGAACCTTCATAAATTTCAGCCGCTAAACCAACAGACTCATGTAATGTTGGATGAGCATGAATCGTTAACGCGATATCTTCTGCATCACAACCCATTTCAATTGCTAGGCCGATTTCACCCAGTAATTCACCTGCGTTAGTACCAACAACTGAACCACCAATAATGCGGTGAGTATCTTTATCAAAAATTAGCTTAGTCATACCGTCAGAACAATCAGATGCGATTGCACGACCAGAGGCAGCCCAAGGGAAAACTGATTTTTCAAAGTTTAAACCTTGTTCTTTTGCTTCTCTTTCTGTAACACCAACCCAAGCCATCTCAGGCTCAGTGTAAGCAATTGATGGAATAGTTTTCGGATCGAAGAAATGATTTTTACCAGCAATAACTTCTGCAGCAACATGCCCTTCATGCACACCTTTATGCGCTAGCATTGGTTGACCTACAACATCACCAATCGCATGGATATGTGGAACGTTAGTATGCATTTGCTTATCAACTTCGATAAAGCCACGCTCAGTGACTGTTATACCAGCTTTTTCTGCATCAATTGATAGACCGTTTGGCACACGACCAACAGCAACGAGTACTGCATCGTAAGCTTTTTGACCTTCAGGTGCATTTTTACCTTCAAAAGAAACATATAACGCATCTTCTTTAGCATCTACAGCAGTAACTTTAGTTGACAACATGATGTTGAACTTGTCTTTCACTTTTTTAGTGTAAACTTGAACAATATCTTTATCAGCAGCAGGGACAAGTTGATCAGCAAATTCTACAACATCTACTTCAGAACCCAATGATTTGTATACCGTACCCATTTCTAGACCGATGATACCACCACCTAGAATAAGTAAACGCTTAGGCACAGATTTCAATTCAAGTGCATCTGTTGAATCCCAAACACGTGGATCATCATGTGGAATGAAAGGTAATTTAACAGGACGAGAACCGGCAGCAATGATTGCGTTATCAAATGTTATCGTTGTAACTTCACCTTCACGATTAGTTGCTTCAATGGTGTTCGCACCAGTAAAACGTCCCCAACCATTTACAGTCGTTACTTTACGCATTTTAGCCATGCCAGCTAGGCCACCAGTTAGTTGCGAAACTACTTTGTCTTTCCAAATACGAATTTTATCAACATCTGTTGAAGGTTCGCCAAATAGAACACCATGCTCAGATAATGCTTTTGCTTCTTCAATCACTTTTGATACATGAAGCAAAGCTTTAGAAGGGATACAACCAACGTTCAAGCAAACACCACCTAGTGTTTCGTATTTTTCAACTAGAACGGTTTCTAAACCTAAATCGGCTGCGCGAAATGCAGCTGAGTATCCAGCAGGACCTGAGCCTAATACAACAACCTGTGCTTTAATTTCTTTACTCATTTTGACCTCTGTGTTTGATATCAATAACGTAAACATTTAAATATGTGAGTTGATTCTATTTAAATGTTAAATAAATGTAAAACAAAAGATCGGCAAATGCCGATCACACAACAAATTTATAAGATCAAAGTACGCAGATCAGATAAGTAATTGTTGATTGCTGTAATGAAGCGCGCTCCATCAGCACCATCAATAACACGATGGTCATATGAAAGTGCAAGTGGAACCATTAAGCGAGGTGCAAATTCAGAACCATTCCATACCGGTTTGATTGCTGATTTTGATACCCCAAGAATAGCAACTTCAGGTGCATTCACGATAGGTGTAAATTGTGTACCACCAATACCGCCTAAGCTTGAGATACTCATGCTACCGCCCTGCATATCTTTAGCCGTTAATTTACCTTTACGTGCTTTTTGAGAGATTTCACCAAGCTCACGAGAAATATCGTAAATGCCTTTATTAATAACATCTTTAACAACAGGTACAACCAAACCATTTGGCGTATCAACAGCAATACCAATGTTGATGTATTTTTTCAAAATAACACTTTCACCATCATTTGATAATGCAGCATTAAAGTTAGGGAATTCTTTAAGTGCTTTAGCGACAGCTTTCATCATAAATACAAGCGGGCTAATTTTAAGACCTAAATCTTGTTTAGCAGCAATTGCATTTTGCTGTTTACGGAATTCTTCTAATTCAGTGATATCTGCTTCATCAAATTGTGTAACGTGTGGGATAGTTACCCAGTTACGATGCAATGTTGGGCCAGAAATCTTCTGAATACGTGAAAGAGGTTTAATTTCAATTTCACCAAATTTAGAATAATCAATATCAGCATATGGCAATACTTGTAAACCACCACCGCCACCGCTTTTTGCAATCGCTAATTGTGCTTTAACAAATTTTTGAACATCTTCTTTACTGGTACGGCCTTTACGACCGGTTGCTGGAATACGCGCTAAATCAAGGTCAAATTCACGTGCTAAACGACGCACTGAAGGTGATGCTTTGATTGGACCAGTAGTCACAGGCTCTGCAGGCTTAGAAGGAGCTGCTTTAGGTGCAGGGGCAGTCGGCGCAGAAGCTGCTTGTACTGGAGCAGCAACAGGCGCTGGCGCACTACCTTGCGCTTCCACGATCAGAATCAAAGTGCCTTCAGAGACTTTATCACCAGCTGCAACTTTAATTTCTTTTACAGTACCAGCAAAAGGAGCAGGTACATCCATTGATGCTTTATCGCCTTCAACAGAAAGAATATCTTGATCTTCAGCAATCACATCGCCAACAGACACTAATACTTCTGTGACTTCAACTTCATCACCACCAATATCCGGTACACAAACTTCTTTAAGTTGTGTTGCTGCAGCTGGTGCAGGTGTTTCAGTGGTTTCTACAGCAGGCGCTTCAGGTGTTTCTACAGCTGGTGCTTCTGCTGTCGCTTCACCAGCGACTTCAATCACTAAAACAACTTGGCCTTCAGAAACGCTGTCACCAACGTTCATTTTTATTTCTTTTACTGTACCGCCGAAAGCAGCAGGCACATCCATTGACGCTTTATCACCTTCAATCGAGATCACATCTTGATCTTCAACGATAACATCACCGACAGACACTAAAATTTCAGTAACATCAGCAGCATCAGCACCAATATCAGGTAGTAAAAATTCTTTTAATTCAGACATAATAAATTTCCTAATTAATCAATGAGCACAGATTTATTTGTACTCATCTTAAGTTGGTTTATGCAAACAGAGGATTAACTTTGTTTGTATCAATATCAAACTTAGCAATCGCTTCTGTTACTACAGATGCTTTAATATCACCACGTTTAGCAAGCTCACTCAGTGCAGCAACAACAACATAACTCGCATTCACTTCAAAGTGACGACGAAGGTTTGCACGACTATCTGAACGACCGAATCCATCAGTACCTAATACTTTGTAAGTATCAGATGGGATAAATGCACGTACTTGCTCTGCATAGTTTTTCATGTAATCCGTTGCAGCAATTGTTGGTTCAGTACCTAATACTTGCGTAATGTAAGCCGTTTTTGCTTCCGCTTCAGGATTTAACATGTTATCACGCTCAACGTTTTGACCATCACGAGTTAATTCATTAAATGACGTCACAGAGAAAACATCAGAAGCAACATTGTATTCTTCACTTAGAATCTGTGCAGCTTTAGTCACTTCATTCATGATAGTACCTGAGCTCAATAACTGAACTTTATTAGCACCTTCATAAGACCTAAGCTTATAAATACCTTTACGAATGCCCTCTTCAGCACCTTCAGGCATTGCTGGCATTGCATAGTTTTCATTCATTACTGTTAAGTAGTAGTAAATGTTTTCAGGGTTATCACCGTACATACGCTCAATACCGTCTTGTACAATAACAGCCAGCTCATAAGCAAATGTTGGGTCATAAGAAATACAGTTAGGGATAGTATTTGCTTGAATATGACTGTGTCCATCTTCGTGCTGTAGACCTTCACCATTCAACGTCGTACGACCTGCAGTAGCACCTAACAAGAAACCACGTGCTTGTTGGTCACCCGCAAGCCATGCCATATCACCAATACGTTGGAAACCAAACATAGAGTAATAAATATAGAATGGGATCATTGGTAAATCATTGGTGCTGTATGACGTTGCAGCAGCTACCCATGAAGACATTGAACCTAATTCATTAATACCTTCTTGAAGTACTTGACCAGATGATGCTTCTTTATAATATGAAACAACACCGCGATCTTCTGGCGTGTATTCTTGTCCATCAGGGTTATAAATACCCACTTGACGGAATAGACCTTCCATACCAAAGGTACGTGCTTCATCACAGATAATTGGCACGATATTTTTACCAATACCTTTATCTTTTAACAATACATTCAAAATACGAACGTAAGCCATAGTGGTTGAAATTTCACGCTTTTGCTCTTGTAGCAATGGCGCGAATTTATCAAGTCCCGGAATCGCTAATTTTTCAGAGAAGTTAGGAGAACGCTTAGGTGTATAACCTAATAAAGCATCACGACGAGCATGTAAATAAGTATGCTCTTCAGTACCTTCTTCTAACGTTAAGTATGGTAATTCAGTAGCTTGTTCATTACTGATAAGATCTTGTAAGCCTAAACGGTCTCGCAAGCTTTGGATATGAGACTCATTCATTTTTTTCACGCCGTGAGCAATATTTTTACCCTCAGCGGCTGCGCCCATACCATAACCTTTAACCGTTTTTGCAAGAATAACCGTTGGTTTACCCATGGTATCTTCTGCATTTTTGAAAGCGGCAAATAGTTTAGATGAATCATGACCACCACGTTTCAGAGCAAAAATTTCCTCGTCAGTCATATCTGCAACTAATGCAGCTGTTTCTGGGTATTTACCAAAGAAGTTTTCACGCACGTATGCGCCATCTTTTGATTTAAAGGTTTGGTAATCACCATCAACCGTTTCATCCATTAATTGTAATAATTTACCTGATGTATCTTTAGCAAGTAATGCATCCCAGTTACCACCCCAGATAACTTTAACAACATTCCAACCAGCGCCTGTAAATAGGCCTTCTAGTTCTTGAATGATGCTACCGTTACCCATTACAGGGCCATCTAAACGCTGTAGGTTACAGTTAACTAAGAAACATAAATTATCAAGTTTTTCACGTGAAGCGAATGATAATGAACCACGTGATTCTGGTTCATCCATCTCTCCATCACCAAGGAAAGCATAAACACGTTGAGCCGTTGTATTTTTGAGTCCACGGCCGTTTAAGTATTTTAAGAAACGCGCTTGGTAGATAGCTGTGATTGGACCAAGACCCATAGAAACCGTTGGGAATTGCCAGAATTCAGGTAATAATTTCGGATGTGGGTATGAAGGAAGACCTCCACCATCAACTTCTTGACGGAAATTATCAAGTTGAGCCGCCGATAAACGACCTTCAACAAAGGCACGAGCATAGATACCAGGAGAAATATGACCTTGATAATAAACTAAATCACCACCGTCCGTCTCATTGGCAGCACGGAAAAAGTGGTTAAAGCACACTTCATAAAAAGCAGCTGCAGACTGATAAGAAGCCATGTGGCCACCTAAGTCTAAGTCTTTTTTCGAAGCACGCATGACGATCATAATTGCGTTCCAACGGATAATTGAACGAATACGTTGTTCAAGTTTTAAATCACCAGGGTAAGCTGGCTGTTGGCTAGCAGGTATTGTATTCACATAGTTTGTATTAATACCATGTGGCAAATTAACGCCTTCTGCACGTGCTTTTTCCATCACTTTTTCAAGGATAAATTGTGCACGTTCAGAGCCTTCATCTTCAAGAATGTCAGCTAACGCTGCAAGCCATTCCGAAGTTTCTTGTGCATCAATATCACTGTTTAAGATGTCAGTCATGACACTTTCCTTTTCTAGACTTAAGTATCTTAGCTACAAAGCTAAGTGTTTAATTTGCAACTATTTAGATTCACCCACTACCTAGTGGTTCATGCCAAGCGGCAATAAGTAATCTAAATAACTACCCATGTGATTTTTTTCAAGTTAAAAACGCCCTAACTCGCGTTTAAAAGAACTTTCTTCACGTAACATCACAGAACGTGTTTCTTCAATATAAATAAGATGCTGAGCGGATGCCTTTTGTGCAACCAAAGGTTGCTTGGATAGGATCCCTTCTAGCAATTCCAAACGATGTTGATGAATTTTTTTGGCAACTTCAGGATAATCATAAAGCTGTCTCACATTATCAGAAATGTTTTTTTCTAATAATGGTTTAATGCCTCTTGCGAGGTGCAAAAAAACAACATTACGAGAAGCTTCAATCACCGCCAAATAAAATAATGCAACGCTCTGAATCTCAAGTTCTAAATTATTATCTTTCTGCGCGATTTCAATTGCCTCAAAACACGCTTTTATTTTATCAAAATCTTCAGCGGTACCACGTAGAGCAGCATAATAAGCAGAAAAGCCTTCTAGCGCATGACGAAATTCAAGTAGGTCGTACTGAGATTCAGGATGGGTATCTAATAATTCAAAAAGGGGATCCGTTAATTTTTGACGCAACGCTTCTTTAACATAAGTACCACCGCCTTGTCTGCGCGTTAATAGCCCCTTGGACTCTAAGCGCTGAATAGCTTCACGTAATGAAGGACGTGAAACATCAAATTGCTTAGCCAGTTCACGTTCTGCAGGTAGCTTTTCCCCTAGCTCAAGTGAACCATCTAAAATCATACTTTCTATGCGATCTTCTATTACATCAGCTAATTTTGGTTGCTTAATTTTTGCGTAACCCATGCGACCCTTCACTATCAGATTGTAAAATGGTATTACCAATTTACTTTGTGGGGAGAAATTAACAATTTTTTTAACATCTGTCTAGCAAAGTTTGATCTAACGCAGGCAAATACGTGACATTTGATACCTATTTAAACAATTATTAATTAATTTTTATAAATGGTAATACCATTTACGAATAATTGTTAATAGTTTTACAATTTGTCACCTATTAAAACGACTTTGTAGCGAGTAATATTTAAACAGAAAACAATGCTTGATGCGAATAAAAAAGGCTTCATTTTTCCGTAAATAAGAAAAATAAAGCCTTCACTTTTAATAAAAAACTAGTGTACTAACTTTGAGATAAATCTAACAACTCACGTAATGCCACTTGGCACATGCTAAATTCAGGATGGGTTACCACTAACATCGCTTCAGCCATTCGTTGCCAGCGTTCAGAAAGCACATGATGTGATGTATGCCAATCAACATAAGCATCAGCAATATCAACACCTTCCGAAACTTTTTCTAAAATACCTTTACTAATACGCAGTTGTTGCCACTCTAAATCATCACGCATGGCTTCACGCGCTAAAGATTGCCAATGGTTATCACCAGGTAATAAATTGAGTTGCTTGCTAATATCAAACAGTTTCAATGACTCACCACTATGGAAGTAAACTCGCATAGCTTGCTCAGGCTCTACCGATGCTTTATTAGCAATAGAAATAACACCTAACATTGCATACACTTGATCACTACTCGCTAATGATGCGGCTAAAGCTTTTGGCACTTTGTCTTCTACCAAGCATTTGATCACTGATTTTCTTTGACTAGCAGAACTTCCGATGAGTAATTCATCAAATTGAGCCACTAACTTTTGCAGTGGGGCTTGGTAATATTTAATCAATGTACCGGTATCTAATTCGCTACGATGATTACGAACAATCCAACGTGTTGCATGTCTGACCATACGTTTTAGGCGATCATTTAATATCCCCTGCACCTCAGTCGTGACAATATTATCTAAGCTTTCAATCGCTTTGAATGTTTCTCGCATCGAGAAAATATCACGAGAAGCCACCCAGGCTTTACTAACATCCAAGAATGAACAGCCAGTACTCGCCATGATGCGATATACAAAAGTAGGTCCCATGCTATTAAAAAGATCGTTACTGACCTGTGTTGCCACAATTTCTGTGACTAAAGGATGTTCATGTATTTCTTTCTGATACTTTTTCACTAAAGAATGAGGGAATATTCTTTCAGATTCTTTTAAAAGATAAGGATCACCCGATATTTTTTGATGTGCCAATGCTTCTTTCAACTCATTTTTTGCATAGGATAATAAGACCGCAATACAAGGTCGTGTTAATCCTTTGTGAGCAGATTTATATTCCGTTAATACATCATCAGTAGGAATAAATTCCAATGCTCGATTTAGCTTACCTTTATCTTCTAAGTCGACAATTAAACGTCTGAATTCTTCAATACGTTTATAGCCATCTCGATGAGTGTGACTAATAGACTGTGCTTGTCGATAATTATTTGATAATACAAGCTGTGCAACTTCGTCAGTCATGTTAACTAACCAAACATTACGCTGTTTAACCGTTAAATCACCTTTTGAAACTAATTTATCGAGTAAAATTTTAATATTTACTTCTAAATCGGAACAGTTAACGCCGGCCGCATTATCTATCGCATCAGTAAAGCAATAACCACCATTCATCGCGAACTCAATACGAGCACGTTGAGTAAAACCTAGATTCCCGCCCTCTCCAACGACTTGGCAGCGTAACTCATTACCATTAATTCGTAATGCATCATTGGCTTTATCACCAACATCATTATGACTTTCAGTGGAGCCCTTAACATAAGTACCGATGCCACCATTCCATAATAAATCAACTTGTGATTTTAATAAAATAGTGATCAACTCAGTAGGCGTAACTTGTTTTTGGTAAATATCGAATCGTTTAGCCATTTCTGGCGAGACAGCAATGGATTTTGCGCTACGTTCAAAAATGCCACCCCCAGCAGAAATTAACTCTTTATTATAATCATTCCAACCGGTTCTAGGTGTTTCAAAAAGACGTAAGCGCTCTGCAAAGTTTTTTTCATTATCCATTGGTAGAGGGTCAATAAAAATATGTAAATGATTAAAAGCAGCCAACAGTGAAATGCATTTTGAACTGAGCATACCATTGCCAAATACATCACCCGCCATATCACCAATACCGATCACACTGATAGTTTTTGTTTGAACGTCAGTCCCTAATTCGCGGAAGTGTCTTTGCACACTGATCCAAGCACCACGCGCAGTAATGCCCATTTTTTTATGGTCATAACCATTACTGCCACCCGAAGCAAAGGCGTCATCAAGCCAGAAGTTTCTATCCGTTGCTAATTTATTGGCGATATCAGAAAAAGTAGCCGTGCCTTTATCTGCCGCCACAACTAAGTATGGGTCATCGCTGTCATAACGCACCACATCGATAGGTGGAATCACCTTACCGTTATCTAAATTATCGGTGATGCTTAATAATGCACTAATAAATATTTTATAGCAGGCAATGCCTTCTGCCATAAAAGTTTCTCTGTCCATTGTTTGAGTTAATTTCTTGGCAAAAAATCCTCCTTTTGCCCCAACAGGTACAATGACAGAATTTTTAACTTGTTGTGCTTTTACCAAGCCTAATACTTCTGTCCGGAAATCTTCACCGCGATCAGACCAACGCAGACCACCACGAGCAACTTTACCACCACGAAGATGTACCCCTTCTACACGAGGAGAATAAACAAAAATTTCATAATTTAGACGGGGCAATGGAATATCAGAGATCAACTTATGATCAAATTTGAAACTGATATAATCATGAAAATCACCTTGTTCTTTTTGATAATAATTACAGCGCACTGTGGCCATAATAAGCTCGACATATTTACGTAACACCCGATCTTCATTAAGATTGGTGACGTCATTTAATGCATTTAAAATCTTCTGTTGTAATTTTTCCTGTTTGTTTAAATCACCTACTTTTGCGGGATCAAAACGTAAACTAAACAAGGAAACAATGTCTTTCACTAATTTATTATGATCTAATAATGTTTTGGCAATAGAAGAAAGACTAAATCCAAAACGCAATTGTTTCAAATACTTAGCATAAGCACGTAACATATTAATATCACGCCAATTAAGGCCAGCACCTAATATCAATTTATTAAAACGATCGTTGTCTGTTTTTTGGTACCAAACCGATAAAAAAGCATCTGCAAACCGTTCACGAGAAGCCTCTGGATCAAAGTTTTTTACTTGAGAATAAAGCAACGTGAAATCGTACAACCAAAAACATTGCTCACCGATAGGGGCTACTTTATAAGGGTATTCCTCAGCAACTTTAAGCCCCATATTCTCTAAAATAGGAATTAAGTCAGATAACAATAATGACCCATCTTGATGGAATAACTTTAATTTAAGCTCACTACTATTGGGTTCAATAGAACGATAAAAACGTAACGTCATGGAACGACTTTTATCGCGATAAAGTGATTCCATACGCTCGATATCGGCAACCGCCACACGAGAACTAAAGCCATCTTGATAGCTACCAGGAAAAGCATCTTGATATTTTTGGGTCAGTTTACTGCCGATTTCTTCCCCAAATTGTTCAATTAAAGCATCGTGTAATTCATCATCCCAGCGTCGCGTTAATTGCTTCATTCTTTCTTGTATTGCTTGCTCTTCTAGTACTTGATTAAGGGGGGATTTTAAACGTAACACAACGCGTAATCTTGCTAGGTTTGATTCACTTAAATAGGTTTGAAAATCAATATCCTCTACGTCAAGCGTTCGGCAAATAAGGTTTTCAAAAGTACGTCTTACTTCGGTACTATAAACATCTCTTGGTACATACAATGTTGCAATAACAAACTGTTTATTTCCCGCACAACGCATAAATAATTTTAGCTCTTTTCGTTCTTGAGCATGTAACACTTCAAGAATATTATTGAGTAGCGTTTGTTCATTACATAATAAAAGATCTTCAACCGGGAAAGTATAAAGAATCTGTGATAACTCTTTAAAATAATGACTTCCCTGACTAAAGGTAGATTGTGTTAAAACATTGTTGATTTTATTACCAACAATAGGAATCTCTTTCGGCGTATTACTATAAACTGAAGAGGTATATAGGCCAATAAAACGATACCCAGAAATAAGTTCTCCAGACTCATTAAAACGCTTAATATAAACAACATCAGGATAGGCCGGACGATGCACCATTGCGCGTTGTGATGCTTTACTAAAATGAATAAGTGAGGCTTTTTTTAGTGTATCAAATAACTCAAAGGGTAATGGCTCTTGCAAGAAGTTATGTCGTTTTAATAATCCAAGTTGACTATTTTTAACTAACTGAACACTATCATCTTTGACTGTAAATTGATCACAACCGATAAATGTAAAATGGTCATTCAGCAACCAATTTAAAAATGTTTGTTGCTCTTCAATATCTTGAATTTTTGAGCTAAATTTGTCACGCTTATTTTGTTTTAATGCGCTTTGTACGAGAGAAGTTAAAGCGCCAAAATCATCAACCACTAAATTAACATCTAATAATGCATTTTCTATTCTTTTCTCAATTTTTTCACGATCAGCTATCGCGCTAGTATGGTCTATCTCAAAATAGAGAATTAATTCATCAGCTGACTTTGCCGCTAAGGACAATAATTTACCCGATTTATTTCGCTCAACAGTAATTTCACTATAAAAAACGCGATGTAATTTTACATCTAACTCATTTAAAACAAGTTTCAACGTATCAATAACAAAAGGGATATTACGGCAAACAACGCTGATAACAGTATGAGTAGACTGCCATTCATCTTGCTCTACATCAGGATTAAATACTCTAATTTTGGCTGTTTCATCTTTACGAACTAAGACCTCTCGCCATAAAGAAACAGTTAAACCATTAAGGTTTTTTTGAGATATTTGGGTAAGATCTGCAATAGACACATCACGATAAATACTGTTAATAAACAGTTGAAGTGTTTTCTGATCCTTATCTGAGAAATGCTTTTTAAGCTGCGTAAATATTTGTTCTAAAATATCATTTTTCTGATTAAGCGTAGAAGTCATCTGTATCACCTATTTTCTGAAGCACTAGATCACTAACACTAGGGTAAATAAATGATTTTACAAATTTTTTAATAGAGGAGTATGACGTACCTTTACTTCTTGCCTGATAATCAAATAAACATCCAATTTCAAAATAGCTTTTATGCTGTTTTTATCTTAGATATTTATCTTATATCGAATAGGAATTCATATTGATAATCTTTTTCAAAAAACGAGTAACAGCGATTCTATTGACGAAGCAACCTTAAAAGTTAAAAATATTCAAAACATTAAAATTAACCAATAAAAACATTAACTTAAGGTCAATATTTTTTTGTTTCCTGGTTGATACTGAGTCAGAAAATCAAATGAATTGGTATAACAGTCATCAAGAACCTGCTATTGAAAGCTCATTAACATACAGATTATTCGTTTAAAGAATACGCTATTATTGTCCGTGCAAGCTTAAATAATCAAGTGCGGCACAAATGGCTGAGACTTGAGCCAAAATACATTTTTCATCGTCTACAAAAGGACTGTCAGGATAGACTTCTGTTGTGGTTACATAAGGGGCATCGGTGAATCCCATGCATAAACCCAATGCTCGAGCATCATAATTAATGACACCAAATTGCGATGATGCAACACCAATTAATTGCTGGTTATCGTCAGAAGGCGCAATATGAGTCACCTTTTTTACGCCATTTATGATAGCTTTTTGAAAATCATGTTCAGGTTTAGCACTGTCTCCAACCAAATAAAAACCATCAGGTATGTTCCAACTTTTTTGAAAAGTAGCATCGCGAGCAGCCAAAGCGGGTCTAAATTCACTATTATCCGTGTCCGTCGTTTCATGTAAATCGATGTGCATATTAAAGTCAATTTTCAGCGAGTTAAGAAACGCCATCAACATATCGGCCTCTTGTGAAGGGCTGTTTTTGTAAAATGAACGGTTAGGATCGACGGAATTTTGATTCCAACGATTAACAGTTTCATAACCCCATGGACTAATACATGGAGCGATAATAAAATTAAATTGACTTTGATAATGAAAAATATGTTTTTTTGCAAAACGAATTGCGCCATGAACACCACTTGTTTCATAGCCATGAACGCCACCTGTTACTAACACATTCATCCTATCTTTTTGCCAATCTTTAGATTTAAGAATAAATAATGGATAATTAACACAATTAGATTCTAAGGTAGCATATTGAATAAGATCTAAATCTTCACTTAATGCTTCAAGATCAGGTAAGACTCTTTCACTATAACTACGTTTAATTTTTTGCAGTGAAAGCCATTGATTTCTTTCTGTATTAGCCCACTTTTTACCAGCTGTGCCAATTGGATAATCCGACGTTAAATTCATTACTTCCCTATTAATACCAAATCCACTAAATAACTGATCAATCTTACCTGTTAAAATGAGCGATTTCCTCGTTGAAAGTTTTGTAAAAGGAATGACCTATTTACTTCAACTTTCACCTTGAACTCACTTATTTTTCCTGCGTAATATTAGGTCACTAAATGAATGGAATGGGTATAAAAATAAATATTCTAGACAATTTTTAAATATAGCGCTTAATGTTTAAGCCCGAGTTATTTATCAATAACTGTAAAAATAAACATTATAGCAATAGGATTAACATTTCAATATAGAACAATAAAACAACTTCAAAAATAAATTTAAATTAAATCCAATAAACATAAAATTTTTACTCTCTTATGAGCCATAGGGCACGGTTTGACTGACATGTGTAGTATTGAAAATATAATGAAAGTGATACAATAAGTGCTCATAAAACATAAATTATATAAGCGAAATTATGTCTAGCAACTTTAATTATATCCCAGGCTCAAAACGTAGCCTACACGTACAAGTCGCCCGAGAAATTGCGCGCGGTATTTTGTCGGGAAACCTGCCACAGGGATCTATTATTCCAGGCGAAATTGCATTATGTGGGCAGTTTGGAATTAGTCGAACTGCATTGCGTGAGGCAATAAAACTATTAACCTCTAAAGGCTTACTTGAATCACGTCCTAAAATCGGTACTCGCGTGGTTCAACGTACTTATTGGAATTTCCTAGATTCGCAATTAATCGAATGGATGGATGGATTGACAGATGTTGATAAATTTTGTTCTCAATTCTTGGGGTTACGTCAAGCGATTGAACCAGAAGCTTGTGCGCTAGCGGCAAAATACGCATCAGCGGAACAACGTATCGAACTTTCTGAAACCTTTCAGAAAATGGTTGAAATTGCAGCGGCAGATGAATTTGATCAAGAAGCCTGGACTGAAATAGATTTAAAATTTCATAGTTTAATTTTTAATTCAACAGCAAATGATTTTTACCTTCCCTTTGGCAATATCCTTGCCACAATGTTTGTAAATTTCATTGTTCATTCTTCGGAAGAAGGAAGTACCTGTATTAATGAACATCGCCAAATTTATGAAGCGATCATGGCAGGTAATAGTGATAAAGCACGCCAAGTTTCAGCGAACCATTTGCAAGAAGAAAAACACCGTTTACCATTAACGGCATAATCATTTTCAATTTTAGATATGCTTAATCACTTAGCTAAATAGTTTTATTTATCATGCTAAACAACAAGCTTTTATGGTATTTTTGAAAAAATGAATTGTTAACAACCTATACACCCCTTCATATAATTGTCATTTGTGAGGGCTAAAAGCAATAAGTAATAGAAACTAATTATTACCAGAAAATAAAAAACTACCAGACAATAATAAATAACTCCACAATCATGTATCGATACTTTTTGTTGAGCACTAAACATCAAGCACCAACATAAACGCTTCTTCATTACCTCCCGTTATATACCAACATTCTTATTTAAAAAAATAAAGCTACACGCGTTTAAATACGTTAATTAATTTTTATCACAAATGATAATTTCAATTCAATTTTCAAAAAAACTTTATAGCAATCCGTTACAAATATTATGCAGATATAGTTTATTTTAACCAGTAAGACTAATCAGCTTTTTAACGGAATTGATATTATTACGCAAAGATAAACTGCAGATAAAAAAATACCCAACATAAAGTTGGGTATTTTACAGCTTAAATAATATGTTACGTAATAAACTTTATTCAGATGAAGCTTCTTTTTGAGCTTGTTTCTTTTTCATTTTCATTGTCGAGTATACTGAGAAAACAGCTAATACAATAAATGCTAAAGCAATCGGTCTCTCGTATAAAAATGACCAACTTCCTTCATACATCAACAAAGATTTTCTTAAATTTGTTTCTGCCATTGGCCCTAAAATTACCGCCAATAATATTGGTGAAGATGGTATATCTAATTTATTAAATATAAATCCAGCAATACCAAAGCCAATCGCAATACCTACATCAAACATAGAATTGTTAATAGCATAAGCACCAATAATTGATAAGAAGATAATCATCGGGATCATAATAATTTTTGGCACTTCTATAATTCGACAAAAGAACCTAATACCAAATAAACCTACCGCGAGCATGATCAAGTTAGCAACTAACATTGAACTGAACACACCGTAAACCACTTCTGGATTTTGTGCGAACAATAAGGGGCCAGGGGTTAACCCTTGCACAATTAGCGCGCCTAATAAAACAGCAGAAACAGCATCACCAGGGACACCAAGTGTTAATAAAGGCACTAATGAACCACCAGTAACACCATTATTACCAGCTTCAGCAGCGGCTAAACCACGCACAGAACCATTACCAAACTCTTCAGGGTTTGGTGCAGAACGTTTTGCTTCGTTGTAACAAACAAAGGCAGATATATCGGCACCAGCCCCAGGTATTGAACCAATGGTTGTTCCCATCAAGCCACTTTTAATCGCCGTTGGTAACATCTCTTTTATATCTGCTTTACTTAATAATTTACGATCAAATTTTGGTGGTTTAACTAGCTTCTCTGATGCAATTTTTTCTAATTGATTTAGGCCCTCAGAAAGCGCAAATAAACCTATTAAGACGGGTATTACATTAATACCACTGTATAAATCCATGATACCAAAAGTAAAACGAGGCACACTACTAATCGGATCTAAACCAACGGTACAAACCAGTAAACCAATGGTACCTGCTAGTAATCCTTTAACGATATTTTTTGCAGACACACTGGCAATGATAGTCAGACCAAACAAGGCTAATGCAAAATACTCCGGCGCATTAAAACGTAATGCAAATGTTGCTAATTTTGGCGCAACAGCAATCAGTACAACTGTACTCAATAATCCACCAATAAACGAAGCAACGGCAGCAATACTCAATGCTCTTGCGGCTTGTCCATTAAGCGCCATAGTATGCCCATCTAATACCGATGCAGCAGACGCTGGCGTCCCGGGGGTTTTTAATAAAATGGCAGAAATAGAGCCACCATAAATACCACCGATGTAAACACCAATTAACATGACTAATGCAGGCGTCGCGGACATACCAAAAGTAAATGGTAATAAAATAGCAACACCCATTGTTGCTGTTAATCCTGGCAATGCACCGAGAATGATCCCGCCTAACACACCAAAAAAGAGTACAGGGAAGACTTCTAAGCTAACGGCAGTGGAAAGTCCTGTAAGTAAATAATCAAACATATTAGGCTCCTATGACCATATCGCTTGAGGTAAAGAGATATAAAACACTTCCCCAAAAAGGTAATACACAATGAGAACAAAGGTCACAGCAACAATATAATAAAGGGGCTTCTTAATTTTGAAATATGCTAGATAGAGAATGAAAGCAAAAAGGCTTGCATATAAATAACCGATTACACTAATTAATAAGGCATACCCAATAAGGTAACCTAATCCAAACAAAGACATTTTTGAAATTAAAGGCTCTTCTTTACTACTCTGTACATTATTTGCTTCTTCATTCTTTTTTTTATTTATATGTTGAATAATAAGAATCAAACAAAGCACAATCTGTGCGATAACAATGACCATCGGGAAAAATGTTGCATCCACACTTGCATCTTGGTATCTCGGTTGATCAAATTGAGTAACCAGAGCAAATGCGATAGCACTTAAGAAAATAATAATGGATGGGAAAATGATATTTCTATTTAGCATAGAATCTATCCTTAATAAATTTTTGTTTTGTTAATGATGATAGGTAGTTTGATTCCCTTCAAACTACCTATTAGATATAAGTAACGGCTGTTTTGGATGGCAGTGTTACTACATTTTTAATTAGTTAATTAAAACACCCAGCGCTTTAGTATCTTCCGCAACAAAATCAGTAAATGCTTTAGCATCTAAGTTGTGGATAGTCATCGCACCTTTTTCCATGAATGCTTTGAATTCTGCAGAAGCCATTGCAGTATCAAACGCTTTACCTAAAGTTTCGATGATTTCATCTGGTGTATCTTTAGGAGCGCCAATGCCACGCCAAGTACCAGTAACTACATTAATGCCTTGTTCCATCAATGTTGGGACATCAGGAATGAACTGAATACGTTTTTCAGACATAACACCTAACGCTTTTAATTGACCTGAACGTAGTTGAGAAATCGCTTCACCTGGCGTTACCATAGTAACTTGAGTATGGTGACCAAGTACCGCAGGAATCGCTTCAGAAGAACCGTTATAAGGAATTGCATTTAGTTTAATATCTTGGCTTTTTTCTAATGTCATTAAATAAAAGTTTGGAGCTGCTGTCGAAGCAAATTTAACTTTACCTGGATTTGCTTTAGCATCTTTAATTAAGTCATTAATTGTGTTGTAAGGGCTATCAGCAGGAACAAGTACAACAGCAGGATCTAAGTTAACCATACGGATTAATTTAAAATCAGTCGCGTCATGTTGCATCAAACCCATTTGTGGTAATGAAGCAATTTCACGAGTTACCACTGTTAAAGTGTAACCATCAGCACGTTGACCAGCACCATAGCTCATTCCAACAGCACCTGCACCACCAGTACGATTCATCACTGCAATATTTTGCCCTAAAATATCTTTTGCACTGTTTGCTAACGTACGGCCAACAGAATCAGTACCACCACCAGCACCAAAAGGAACGACTAAGCGAATATTTTTAGATGGATAATCTGCCGCCATTGAAGTAGCTGAAACTAAAACGCCAGCTGCTAACATGATGGATTTAAGGATTTTATTCATAGTTAAGACCTCTTTCTATTTATTTGTGAAGGATTTTCGAGCTTGGTTGTTTGGTATTCGTGTATCGTTAACTGCTCTATTGCGACTGCAATCCAACCGCTGACTAACATGTCATACCATTGTTCAACGCCACTGCAGGCAACAACAACATTTCCGTAAACGAATGATCCGTAAAACAGAATGTCGTCATCTCGCAAAGACGCAGGATGTAAATTTTGTAGTTGAATATTAGCGGTTGACTCGCGCCATGCCTGTTTTGCTTTTTTACGAGCAAATTCATCAAATGGAATCGTCCACGACTCCGGACTGCCCAATGACGTTTCGTATAAAACAGCATCTTCAAATGAAGCTTCCCAGGGCTTAAGTTGCGGGTTCATGATAACAATATGCAATTCTTTACGATTAGATCGTTCAAATAACTTATGGATAGCAGGGAGCGTTAATTCCACAGCATCTTTAGCAATATCACTAATGGTTTTCATTTTATTCCTTATAAATTTAGCTTCTAATATCAACATTATTGTATGACAATTAAAATGCAAACTTTCAAAGTATGGAACTAGTACAAGATCACATAATGCTTTTTCATAACGTGACTTGAATCACCAAAGTCTCTTATTTCTCTAGCTTCATTATTATTTCGTTCATTTATTGGCTTTAAATTACTTAACTCACAACTTAGATAAAACAAACACTAATTGTATGGCTTAAAAACAATTAAGGTGATAAAACACTCTATAACATCTGTCATTCAAAACTAAACATGATAAATAACACGCATTAAAAAATATCTCATCGACAAAATCACAGAGAAGATTAAATTTGGTTTTATATTTACATTAATAAAAAGTAGTGAGTTGTGATTTACCAGTTAAGTATATGTATAGATATTAACAAACTAATAATAATGAAGTAGATTCAAACTCAGTCTGTTTAATAGATGATATTTTCAATCTACTTCAAAAAAATGTTACTGGTAACAGGCTTTAATATCAATAGTATTATGATTTAAAGTTTAAAAAGGAGATCATAGTAGCGTTTCTTAATAGTTTATCTCTTTCAACCATTGTTTTTTGAATTTATTAATAATACAAATAAGGGTTGGTAATTTTTCTTTTCTTTATAGACATTTATTAATTTTTTATAGGAGAACGACTTAAACTGCCAAGGTAAAACGTCAAGCTATTGATTTTAATC
>TARA_R110001583_G_scaffold195236_1_pt1 | contig 19450 bp, 20 predicted proteins | sample TARA_R110001583 | Tara Oceans TARA_R110001583 (sample SAMEA4398432) | marine metagenome | biome: Polar Biome; feature: [MES] marine water layer (ENVO:01000295) within the mesopelagic zone...; material: water (ENVO:00002006), including particulate matter (ENVO:01000060) such... | reverse complement strand
TTTTAGGCGTCGCCACCGGTTTTGTTGCAGGAGTCGGTGTGATGGGGGCGGCGATTCCTTTTATTGGATCGTGGCAGCCCAGCGCCAAGGCGAAAGCCATCGGCGCACCGGTGCAAGTGAATGTCGATAAAATTGAGCCGGGAGAGATGGTGAGTGTAGCGTGGCAGGGTAAACCTGTTTTCTTATTACGTCGAACTGAAGAGAGTCTCGCCATATTGGAAAGCGAAGAACACCTTGGTCAACTGCGTGATCCCGCATCTGACATTAATAATCAACCCGAATATACCAAAAACAACACGCGAAGTATTCGGCCAGAGATTTTAATTGTTGTGGGTATTTGTACGCATCTAGGATGTGTGCCGGAGTATCGGGCGAACGGAATGATAGGTGTGATTCACAGCTTGTACTTTTGTCCCTGCCACGGTTCGAAATTTGATCTTGCAGGCCGCGTTTATAAAGGTGTGCCCGCGCCTACCAACCTCATCGTACCACCACATACATATATTAACGACAGTATCGTTGAAATCGGTACTGATAAAGCCACTTAGGAGTATCCCATGTCAAAAGCACAGCAGGAGTTACCCGATTTAAATTTGTCCCCTAAAACCATAGTGCTCGGCATTGTTGCCGCAGTTGTTTTATACCTTGGTTACAGTAGTTATTACACGGTTTCCGCAGAATCTGTCGGCGTGTTACAGCGCTTCGGACACTACCACCGTGTTGTAGAACCAGGGTTGCATTTCAAAATTCCCTTTGGTGTTGATACTGTTATTCAGGTGCCAATCAAGCGACAACTTAAAGAAGAGTTTGGTTTTGGAACGCCAGGAGCAACGTTTAAAGATCAAGTTGGTTCGAAGCAACAGTGGGCCTTGGAAACTACGATTGTAACTGGTGATTTAAATACGGCACTTGTCGAATGGGTGATTCAATTCCGCATTGAAAATGCCTTCGATTTTCTTTTTAAAGTGAGGGATCCCGGTGAAGCTCTTCGTGATATATCGGAGTCGGTAATGCGTGAGGTTGTGGGTGATCGCACAGTCGATGAAGTACTGACGATTGGTCGTCAGGAGATTGAAACCAATGCTCAAATACAGATGCAAAAAGTGGTTAACTTATACGAAATGGGGCTGCGTATTGACCAGGTACAACTCAAAAACGTAAATCCGCCCAAACCTGTGCAGGCGTCATTTGACGAAGTGAACGAAGCCCAACAAGAACGCGAACGCATGATTAATGTTGCACGAGGTGAGTATAACAAAGCGGTACCGCGCGCACGGGGTACGGCAGATCAAAATATACAGGGTGCTCAAGGTTATGCTATTCAACGTGTGAACGAAGCGCAAGGTGATGCATCAAAATTCGATGCCTTACTGGCAGAATATATTAAAGCTCCGAAAGTCACAGAACGCCGCCTGTATCTTGAAACTATGGCGGTAATCCTGCCAAATGTTGAACAGAAAATCATCCTCGATGCTAAGGCCGGAAATGTGCTGCCTCTACTCAATCTTGATCGTCAAAAAGGAGCAAGATAATGAATAAATTGCTGAGTATTTTTGCGCTATTAATTTTCCCCGTCATTCTTCTTTCCGTGCAGTCGTTTTATCGTGTTGATGAAACGGAGCAAGTCATCATTACGCAATTCGGAAAACCTGTGGGTAAGATCATTTCGGATTCAGGGCTGAAGTTAAAGATACCGTTTATTCAAAAAGTGAATCGTATCGAAAAACGTATTCTACTGTGGGATGGCGCGGCAAATGATATGCCCACAAAAGATAAATTGTATATTACGGTTGATACTTTTGGGCGGTGGAAAATTAAAGATCCACTGCAGTATTTCTTACGGCTTCGAGATGAGCGTAGTGCACAATCACGACTTGAAGATATTCTGGGCAGCGAAACTCGCAACGCTGTAGCCAAACACGAACTCATAGAGATTATTCGTACAACTAAAGATCGTAAGCCTGAGGTAGACCCTTTGTTGGAGATCGCAAAGATTAGTACCTTGCTTCCGATTCTGAGAGGCCGCCGACAAGTGGAGAAAGATATTTACACCGCTGCATCAAACAAACTATCTGAATTTGGCATAGAGCTTTTGGATATTCGTTTTAAAAGAGTAAATTACAATGAAAGTGTGCGCCAAAAGATATATCAACGCATGATCAGTGAGCGGCAACAAATTGCTGAGAGATTTCGTTCCGAAGGTGCAGGCGAGGCGAACAAAATTATCGGTAATAAAGAAAAAGACCTTCAAGAAATTGAATCGGAAGCCTATAAAACAATTCAAACAATTCAGGGGGATGCCGATGCAAAAGCCACGGAAATTTACGCCAACGCATACAATAAATCGAAAGAGTCTCGCGCACTTTATGACTTCGTAAAAACACTGGAGACCTATCGAAGCGTTGTCGACAATAAAACTACGTTGGTGATGACGACGGACAGCGCCTTATACCGAATTCTGAGTGAGGCTACAACGAGAGATGTAAAATGACTCGCGTTAAGTATTTCGTTGCAAATGAGCGCCTCTGTCCCGTGTGTGGCATGGAAGCCATACACGATGACTTATGGCGAATACATCTTGGTGTTCAGTACTATTTTTGTTCCCAACAGTGCGTAGATCGCTTTATTGCGCACCCTGGGTTGTATTGCGGTCGTCCGAAAACAGGTCCATCGGAAAAGCAGCAAGGCCGCATTCAAATTAAACGCCACCAGATTGTTTTTTCCGAAACAATCTCGACGGAAAACATTACAGAACTATCCAAGGCCGTGAGCGGTATGATGGGCGTTAAGGAATTTAATGCGAATCGCGAAGCTGTTTATGTAACTTACGACCTGATGGAAGTCTCGCTAGAGGATATTGAACGAACAATTGAGGGTGTACTTGGAAAGCTTGGTTCTCCTATGGTGGATCGTATCAAGCGGGGTTGGATTCATTACACCGAAGAGTGTGAATTAGAGAATCTGGCGCACCCCGCTGAAGAAGGGGGCTGCCATTAGTTCTATGCGTGAAGTGGTAAAAATGTATTTGCGCAAGCGAGCTGTCACAGTATTTTTCATATGTAATTGTCGCGTCAATTGATACCAGAGGAAACTATTATGCAAGTTGAAACATTAACAGATGTTCTGCATTGGACCAAAGAATTTCATCAGCACCTAAGCCAGTGCTTATCGCATTGCGCTGAAAATAATATTAATGAGCGCGCACGCATGATTCTGGCCTATTTGTCCGATCACGAAAAACACCTTACAGATGTCGTTAACGGATTTGAAAAGTCGGGCGAAGAACATGCCCTTAATACATGGTTTTATGAATATGTTCAAAAACATCCGATCGTTCAGCATGTGCATTGTGACAAGCCCTTTGCCGAACTTGATGCCACGCAAATCATGGCGGTGATTGTCGAACAGCACCAACAAGTTATCGAGCTGTATCGCGACCTTGCATCACGGGCAGACATTCCGTCATCGAGAGAGTTGTTGGAGGGGCTCAGCTCGCTGGAGGAGCACGAAATGATGCGAATGTCTCAATCGGCCAATCGTTTTGAAGACATGTAAAAATCTAATTTTATACTTACATACTACTACCACGTAGGGAGATCACCATGACACTCAGCGTATTCAAGTTTGGTATATCCAGTGCAGTCAGTGCAGCGGTTTTGTGGCTGATTTGCAGTGTGTTGGTTATGGTAATACCGACCACGATGCTATCTATGTCCGGCGATATGTTGCATATGCAACTTAATGATATGGGCTGGCACTTGACGCTTTATGGGTTCGTTAAAGGACTGGTTGCTTGGTCCATTACGGCGGGTGTCGCCGGATGGCTGCTGGCCGGGATTTACAACCGTTTGCAATAAGTGTTGATGTTCGTACAGCGGGTAGGTATCGCGCTAATAGTATCAATACGACGGGATTAGACCGTTGGAGCGCTTGCGCGTGCTTCCGTAAGTCGTCAAATGAGAGAAACGGCAGACGCTAATTAACTAACTCCTTCGAGTAATAGGGTGGCCACGACACAGATCAGTGTTACATCAATGATTTTAGGAGGTCTTTATGACCATAGACTTAAAAGGTAAAAAAGGGCTGGTCGTTGGCATCGCCAATGAGAATTCGATTGCATGGGGCTGTGCCAAAGCGTTTTACGAAGCCGGTGCCGAGCTGGCGATCACCTATCTCAATGGAAAAGCGGAACCCTATGTTCGGCCTTTGGCCGATAGGGCTAACGCCGCCATCATTGCGCCGTTAGATGTGTCGGATGAAACGCAAGTCACAGCGCTGTTTGATCGTATCCACAGCACCTGGGGTGAGCTGGACTTTTTAGTACATGCCATTGCATTTGCGCCAAGAGAAGACTTGCAAGGACGGGTTACGGATTGTTCGCGGCAGGGCTTTCTCAAGGCTATGGATATTTCCTGCTATTCGTTTATCCGGCTGGCACATCTGGCTGAGCCATTGATGAAGAGAGGCGGATCTTTACTCACCACAACGTATTATGGTGGCGAAAAGGTGGTGGGGCATTATGGTCTGATGGGGCCAGTAAAAGCTGCTCTCGAAAGTACAGTGAAATATCTTGCGGCGGAGTTGGGTGAAAAACACATTAGGGTCAACGCGTTATCCCCAGGACCAATTGCTACCCGTGCTACGGGCGGTATTGCCCATTTTGATGAACTGTTACAGCGAGCAAAGCAAAAGTCGCCGGAGCATGAGCTTGTTTGCATTAACTGCGTAGGGTCATATGCCCGATTCTTGGTAAGTGATGAAGCGCGCCTGGTTACCGGCAGTACCGTCTATATCGATGCCGGCTATAACATTATGGGAGCATAAGATGCGGATATTAGTCATCAATGCAGGCAGTTCATCGGTTAAATTTAGCGTCTTTGCGGATGACAAGAGCGTTTTTAAATCATCATTGGATAAGCTGGATGACGTCGTAGCGGCGGTGTCGCAGATTCCTGATATTTTGATAAAGAACGACATCGACAATCCGCAGGCGGTAGCACACCGCGTCGCGCACGGCGGGGAGGTGTTCAAAGATGCCTGCCTGATCGATGATGCGGTTATCAGCGGCATCGAGGCCAACAGTCCGCTGGCACCTTTGCATAATCCACCCAATTTGGCGGGTATTCGGATGGCGCAGACATATTGGCCGGACGTGCCACAAGTGGCGGTGTTTGACACAGCATTTCATCAGACTATGCCGCGTTATGCCACTACCTACGCCGTACCGAAAGCATGGCGGGATATGGGGCTGCAGCGGTATGGCTTTCATGGCACGTCCCACAAATATGTCATGCATCGCGTCGCGCAGGAATTGAATATATTGCCCACGGATTTACGCATCATCAGTTGCCATCTTGGCAATGGGGCCAGTGTGTGCGCCATTGATCGCGGCGTATCGGTGGATACTTCGATGGGTATGACGGCGCTGGAAGGCTTGGTGATGGGGACACGCTCTGGTGATGTTGATCCCGGCATCTTTGCTTTTTTAGCGCGTGAGGTGGGGCTGCCCGCCAAGCAAGTGGAAGATATTTTATATCATGGTAGTGGTCTCAAAGCGTTGTCTGGTATCGGTAATGATATGCGTGATATTGAGCAAAAAGCCGCTGCAGGGCATGTCAATGCCCAGCTGGCCATTCAGGTTTATGCGTACCGCGTCCGTAAATATATTGGTGCCTATGCCAACGCGATGGGCGGGGTTGATGTACTGGCATTCACCGGTGGTATTGGTGAAGGGTCTGCTTCAATGCGTGCCCGCATCTGTCAGCGCATGGAATACCTCGGTTTATATTTTGATGAGGATACCAATCGCGGGGTAAAACTGGAGGGGTTTGAAGCGCCGCAGCTACAGCAATCCCACTCGCGTATCCGGGTGATGGTCACCCGAACCCGCGAACAATGGATGATCGCGCAGGAAGCCTTACGGGTGCTCAAAGGCGAAGAAAAACGCAAGCCTCTGCCGTCCATCCCGATGGCGGTTTCTGCGCATCATGTGCATTTAACCGAACAAGCGGTTGAGGCGTGTTTTGGCAAGGGCCACACACTCACCAAATATAAAACATTATCTCAACCGGGTTTCTGGGCAGCGGAAGAAAAAGTCGATGTTATTGGCCCCGATGGCGAAATAACTAATGTGCGGGTGTTGGGGCCATGCCGCACACACAATCAAATTGAAATCGCAGAAACGGAAACCTTCAAGCTCGGTATTCATGCCGATATACGGCTTTCCGGTGATGTGGAAGATACGCCCACCGTAACATTGCGTGGGCCAGCGGGCAGCGTTGAAACGGATGGGCTGATTGTCGCCAAGCGGCACATCCATATGAATACCAAGGATGCCGAGAAATACAAGTTACAACACGGTGACGTGGTGGCGATGGCTGTTGACTCCGATGGGCGTGACCTGATTTTTCGGGATGTTGCCATTCGCGTCCACCCTGATTTCGTTACCGAAATGCATATCGATACTGACGAAGCCAACGCCGCCCATATTGAACATGGTAGCAAGGGCGATTTAATCCCAACTGCATGTGAAGCGACTGTTATTAGCTGCACATCCCATGCGCCGCAAACCTGCTGCGATAAACAATCTAGAAACCAGGATACTCATCATGCCTAAATCAACAAGCAAATCGAAAATGGCTCATATCACCCAAGCCACGCAATCACCCGCAGCACCATCAGTTGCGCTAGTCGCGACAGACAAAGAGAAAAAAGAGGGGGCTGAGAAAATCACATCATCACGTGACTGGGTATTTGACGCTTTGAACTATCATGTCGATGCGTGGCAGCGCTCGGTATTGTTTTTAGATACGCTGCGCCAGCGCGCCGATAACATGATCGAACATGAAAAAAATGGTATGCCGCCACTCTTGGATTTTCACTACGAAATGGTGCTTGATGCCCGGACCTTTGACTCGCCTGCCAATTACGCACTGCTGAAAATCACTCAGGTTGAAGATGTTTGCTTGGCGGACTGCTTAGATCCCGAAAAGCCACCTGTGATAATTGTTGATCCTCGTGCCGGACATGGCCCAGGTATTGGTGGTTTTAAACGTGATTCGGAAGTCGGGATCGCTATTCACGAAGGCTATCCAGTCTATTTTGTAATTTTTTATCCCGACCCTGCGCCTCACCAGACGGTCAATGATGTACTGCAGGCACTCAGGGTGTTCATAGAGGCCACCAAAAAACGCCACGAGGGTAAAGCGCCAATTCTTTATGGTAACTGCCAGGCGGGATGGATGCTGACCATCCTTGCTGCTGACTGTAAGGGGTTAACCGGCCCAGTGATCACCAACGGCTCACCGCTTTCGTATTGGGCAAGCAGTGAAGAGGGCAACCCCATGCAGATGCATGGCAGCCTGGCGGGTGGAGTTTGGCTAGCGCGCTTTTTTGCGGATGTGAGTAATGGCACACTTGATGGCGCATGGCTGGTGCAAAATTTTGAGAACCTAAATCCCGCCAATGCGTTATGGCAGAAATACTATAATCTCTACGCCAATATTGATACCGAGCGAGAGAAATTCCTGGACTTCGAGCGTTGGTGGACGGGCTTTTATAGCCTCAGCGAGGAAGAGATTACCGCCACCGTGGAAAATCTGTTTATTGGTAACAAGCTCGAACGAGGCGAGCTGCAGTTGGATGACGGATGCACGATAGATCTCAAAAATATCGCTAATCCACTGCTGATTTTTGCCTCACACGGTGACAATATTACCCCACCTCGTCAGGCATTACACTGGATACGCCAAGTCTATCCTAGTACCGATGCGCTTAAAAATGCAGGCCAGAGAATCGCCTATATGATCAATCCGAATGTCGGGCATTTGGGTATTTTTGTCTCAGCAAAGGTGGCCAAGCTGGAGCACCGCGCCATCCTGGAGCATGTGCGGGAAATGGAGGATTTAAGCCCAGGCCTATACGAAATGAAAATCATCAACCCGACCGGCGACCCGGATTGCAGCCATGATCAATATGAAGTACGTTTTGAAGAACGCCAGATTGAAGATCTGTGTGAGAGTATGCCAAGTGAGCCATTTGATACCGTGCGCCGCATTTCAGAGCTAAATGATAGACTCTATCGAGGGATGCTGCGCCCGTGGGTGCAGGCATTTGCCAACCCACTAAGTGCTGAGATATTGAAGAACATCCACCCTATGCGCGTAAGTCGGAAAATTTTTTCTGAAAAGGTCAACCCATGGATGTGGCATATAGAACAGTTGGCAAAAACAGTGGAAGAGCATAGAACCGAAACTCACCCCGAAGGTATTTTCTATAAAGCTGAACAAACGACCGGCCAGCACATAGCCAACGCCCTGCACGATATGAGCGATGCGCGAGATGATGGAATGCGCAAACTGTTTTTGCAGCTATTTGGTAAGGCGGATGTGTAAACGGGCAACGGATCAAGTAGGAGAGGGGACGAGTGACAATTAATCGCGCTTCGGACGCCGAAGTTCTGAACGACACACCTACGATGCGAATTGTGATTGTGGGTGGCGGAGCAGGGGGGCTGGAGTTGGCGACAAAGCTTGGCCGTGCTTACCGAAAGTCGACAGCTGTATCTGTGTTGCTTCTGGATAAACACCCTTTCCATGTATGGAAACCCTTGTTTCATGAGGTTGCCTCAGGATCACTGGATGTGGACATGGATGGCATAGATTTTCGCTCACACGCGGCTAACCACGGATTCGAATTCCAGCTAGGCACACTCGATACTTTAGATCGAACACGCAAAGAGATCACACTTGATTCGATCCTGGATGATGACGGCGCGGTTCTGATTCCTGAACGTTATATCGATTACGATATTTTGGTGATCGCTATTGGCTCGATCACTAATGATTTTGGTATTCCTGGTGTACGCTCGCACTGCTTGACCATTGATGACACCCATGAAGCGGAGCGCTTTCATAAAGGGCTCTTGAATCAATTCCTCAAAATTAAAGCCGAAAAAAAAGATTCACCTTTAACAGTCACTATTGTTGGGGCTGGGGCGACCGGGGTAGAACTCACCGCCGAACTTTATAAGGTAGCAGACTATTTGCGTGCATATGGTTTTACAAACATTGATCGCTCTTCGTTGATTGTTAATTTGATCGAAGCTTCCGGACGGATACTCAATGCGTTACCGCCGCGGATTGCGGTGATGGCCGAGCGGGTACTCAATGAGTTAGGTGTTCGAATCTTGGTGAACACAAAAGTCCAGAGTGTTGGCGCAACGGGTGTTTTTGTTGATGACGGTGCATTTCTTCCCTCGGATATTACTGTCTGGTGTGCAGGCGTAAAATGTCAGGAAGTGCTTGATCATATTGGCGGATTACCCACAAACCGCAACCACCAAATTATTGTCAACTCGGTTTTGCAAGCGGAAGACGACGAGTCAATTTTTGCACTGGGTGATTGTGCTGCATTCGAACAAGGCGACGGTACCTTAGTGCCACCGCGAGCACAATCGGCGCATCAAATGGCAGCGGTTGTCGCTACAAACATTCAACGACAGCTTAAAGGCCAAGCACTAAAACCCTTCCGGTACCGGGATCACGGCTCTTTAGTGTCATTCGCTGAATATACTTCTGTGGGTGTGCTGAGCTATATGACCAAGCATCGGGTTTTCGTGGAAGGAGGCATCGCCAAATACTTGTATGTCTCGCTCTATCGACTTCATCAGGTCGCGCTCCATGGCTATTTTAATACCTTTTTAATGATGATTGTTGGACGGATCAACCGCAAACTTCGGCCAAGGTTAAAACTGCATTAATGGCTATTCATACGTTCGGTTGCAATGTGATTTTCCTTTCTGAAAAACAGAGTGACGTGCACCATGCCAATTAACGTTACAGACGTTCTTTTTGTCGTGCTTGTACTCGGTGTAGTCGCGTTGCGTCCAGCGCTGGAAAAGCTCAGGCTTCCCGTGTCCGCCCTAGTCATTCTTGCTGGAATAGTAGTTGGGCCAGCGGGATTATCGCTCTTGGGTTTTACGGAAAGTATTCGTCTGTTTTCTGAATTGGCCGTGGTCTTAATTCTCTTCTATGCAGGACTAGAAGTGCAATGGGATCGCTTCGTTGTCGCTCTGAGGCCAGGATTTTGTGTCGCGCTGTCAGGGATCGTTCTGAGTGCCGTGCTTGGAATTCTTGTAAGCCTGAACTTCGAATCGAGTATGGAACAAGCCCTTTACGTTGGTGTGGCGCTGGCGGCCACCAGTATTGGGCTGAGCGTGCCCCTGCTAAAACAGGCGAATTTACTTAATACCCGGATGGGTCAAATACTCCTCGCCGCGGCAATTATTGATGATGTGCTTGCAATGTATTTTCTTTCGGCATTGCATACAAGTTTAAGCGCACAGGGAGATCTAGGGCGCATGTTTTTTGGCTTAGTCATAGGCGCCGTTGTACTGTTGCTCATCACCCTAGTCAACATCGGCTTTGCGGGATTGCTAAAGAAAACTTATTTCCATCAAAAAGTCATCATAGTGACGGTCTTGCTTTTTCTTGCCGCACTGGGATCTGGTCTTATTACTTGGTATGTCGATATGTCCATAGCGGTGGGCGCTTTTTTATCGGGTGCTGTGATGGCTTGGTCCGGTATAGCCCAGAAGTTTACTTTTCCTAAAAGCGTTTTCGAGCGCATATTCAGCGTCGCAACACCGGTATTCTTTTTAGCCATTGGCTTGCAAATCACAGCAGTTTCCATTGCGTCACAAACATTGTGGATATTTTCTATCGCGGTGACACTTGCCGCTATTGTCGGGAAAATATTTTCCGTATGGGCCGTTCCCTTGTCGATTTCAGCCAGGGACCGCTGGCTACTGGGTGTCGCGTTAATCCCACGTGGTGAAGTCGGATTGATCATTGCCGCATTAGGGCTCAAGCAGGCACATCTTACGCATCACGCCATGATGGCACTGGTTGTGATGACTGTGATCACAGCTTTGGTTGCTGCGATCGTGGTTCCCATCCTTGCACGGGGAAGAGAGTCGGTCACGAGTAAGGTATCCGAATAATGGGGAATAGACACTTTATGCTAGTCACTGACAACGCATCTTACAACGGGCATGTTCAACCGTGATCATTGTCGCGTTGGGAGCAAGCCTCGTCATGCTACTTTGGGCTGTCTGTTATCCACTGATTGTTCTGAGTATGCCTTATGCTCCCTTGATGCAAACGGCTTTCTTGCGAGCACTCCTCGGTGGACTGTTTCTATTGTTATGCGCTCTTGTCTTGCGGCGCCCATTTCCCAGATCCCTGCATGCTTGGGTGGCTATTACAGCGATTGGCTTAACCGCTACCACCATCGGCTTTTGGGGCATGTTCTACGCGGGGAGCTTGATTTCTCCGGGCTTGGCCACAGTACTGACGAACACCCAGCCGCTCATTGCCAGTGTTTTGGCAGGGATCATTCTCAAAGAGGTCATCCATCGTAAAGTGCTCGTAGGTATTCTTATTGGATTTTCTGGTATTTCCATTATCGGACTCAACGGCGCACTGGAACATAATGCGCAGACTGTATATGGCGTTATCTACGTAATCTGCGCGGCCCTCGGCATTGCGATCAGTAATATCTTGCTCAAAAAAGTGGCTAAGCGGATAGATATTTTCTATGCCATGGGCGGCCAACTGGTGATCGGTTCACTGCCACTGTTGGCCTTGGCTCCTTCACTAGAAACATTTCCTGTACTTTTCGTAAATTTAAATTACATAGTCATTCTTACGACACTGGCCATTCCGGGCACAGCGCTACCCTTCTTATTGTGGTATTGGCTGATGGATAAAGCGCCACTCAATCAACTCAATGTATTCAGTTTCTTAACCCCCATATTTGGTTTAGCTCTAGGGTGGGTTTATTTTTCGGAATCACTGCTTCTTTGGCAATGGGTAGGCGTGGTGGTAGTGTTTGTTGCGATAGTCCTTTCGATTCTTCCAGGCATCGAACGCTCACAGGCCGACTCTCGTGCGCGTTAACAAACCTGAACTCGGACAAAAGCGTGTGCGTCATGAGAAAGTGATTACCTAGACAGGGTTGAAGGTATTGACTTGCGTCTTGGACCAGCTTTTATTATCCGGTGGGTCATTCCAATCTAAATTGATGGCCGCTTTTTATTGATATGTTCAACTGAGGAGATAAAAATGACTGAAGTAAAAGAAAAAACACGCAAGAAGAGTAATAAATTAAAAAAGGAACTTCCTAAAATTGAAAGTGGTAAGTCTAAGAAACGTATAGAAGAATCCGAGAGTGTTGGTGATGAACTATCGGTTGAAGCGCGACAAAAGCTAATCGAAGAGACCGCCTATCGGCGTGCACTGGCACGAAATTTTGAAGGTGATGCTCAACTTGATGATTGGTTAGAAGCAGAAGCTGAAGTAAACGAAAAGTTTACGAAGGCTAAGGCTCTAACATAAGCCTTATGACCAAAAAAACTGGGGCCCGGGAAGCCAATTTCGGTCCGGGCCGTCCTTTACCTCTGGGCGTATCTCATGATTGCGATGGAATCAATTTTTCGTTGTTCAGTCGTCATGCGAGTGCGGTGACCTTATTGCTTTTTGAAACGCCTGAAGATGAATCGCCGCGTGCGATTATGAGATTAGACCCTGTTGAAAATAAAACAGGTGATATTTGGCATCTTGGTTTCGCCTCATCGGATGCCACACTGCTCTATCTATGGCAGGTCGATGGTCCCTTTGATCCAAGGGCAGGGCATAGATTCAATGGCAATTTGGCGTTGCTTGACCCTTATGCAACAGCCTTGGTGGGAACGGATTATTGGGACTTTGGTCGTTGCTGTACACATACATTTCAAGAGGCAGGAAGGGCAGTGGTGGCCCGTGATGCCGGCTATAAACCCAAGTGTTTGGTTCAGCATAAACAATTTGATTGGCAGGGTGATCGTCCACCAAAACATGCGTGGTCCGATACCATTATTTACGAGATGCACGTGCGTGGATTCACTGCTCATCATTCGTCAAGCGTGGAGAACCGCGGTACATACTTGGGTGTTGTGGAAAAGATATCGTATCTGCAATCGCTTGGAATTACTGCTGTCGAGTTATTACCTATCCAAGAGTTTCATGAGAATGAACTGCCGCGTACGAACCCTGTCGACGGAACGATGTTAAAGAACTATTGGGGGTATAGCACCGTTGGTTTTTTTTCCCCAAAAGAAAGTTATTCAAGTCGCGATTACCATGGCGCCGCCGTGAATGAATTCAAGACGATGGTAAGAGCGTTACATAAAGCTGGTATCGAAGTCATTCTCGATGTCGTATTTAATCATACCTCCGAAGGAAACCATTTGGGACCGACGTTAAATTTTCGAGGTTTAGATAATTCGATTTTCTACATCCTGGAAGAGGATAAGACATATTATAAAAATTATTCAGGTACAGGAAATACGCTGAATTGTAACCATCCTATTGTGCGAGATTTTATTCTAGATTGTTTGCGCTATTGGGTGATTGAAATGCATGTTGATGGGTTTCGTTTTGATCTTGCTTCAGTGCTAGGACGAGATGAACACGGTGATTTGTTATCGAACCCACCCTTGCTAGAGCGCATCGCTGAAGATCCGGTATTACGTGATGTTAAGTTAATCGCCGAAGCGTGGGATGCCGGCGGCGCCTATGAGGTTGGCAATTTCCACGGAGTGCGTTGGTCGGAGCGGAATGGACGATTTCGCGATGATGTTAGACGATTTTGGCGTGGTGACACCGGCATGAAGGGTGCGATGGCGAGTCGATTTTGTGGAAGTGCTGACATTTATCAAACGAACAATAAGCAACCCCTACACAGTATCAACTTTGTTACCTGTCATGATGGGTTTACCTTGGCGGATCTCGTCTGCTACGAACACAAGCATAATCTCTCCAATGGCGAAAATAATACTGATGGTACACACGACAACTTCAGTAGAAATTATGGCGTTGAAGGACCGTCAGATAAGCTTGAAGTTGAATCTCTACGGTTGCGAAATATTAAAAATATGTTGGCGACTTTGTTACTGTCTCGCGGCGTTCCTATGTTATTGGGTGGGGATGAAGTTCGCCGCAGCCAGAGAGGTAACAATAACGCCTACTGCCAAGATAATGAGTTATCTTGGGTGGATTGGACTTGTGTTGAAAAGAATGAGGAGCTGTTGGCTTTTACGCGTCAATTGATCGCGCTGCGCAAACGGTATTCGGTTTTTCGCACGCAGGATTTTTACAGTGAAAAAACGATCCGCTGGTTTGGTTCTTCATATGAAAACACACCAGAGTGGGACCAAGGAGAAGGGGTTTTGGGTTGCCTCCTTGAAGCAAGCGAGGACAATCAAGAGAAGTTCATTGTTTTGTTTAATGCGAGTGATCACTCAATCGAATTTAGTTTTCCAGAAGAATTAAATGTTCAGCAATGGATTTCGCTATTTGATACTTCTTTTCTCGTTGAGTTCAAGTTGGCTAACGAGGAGGGTGGCCCGAGGTTCGAGAAGAACAAGTATCAGCTTAGCGCCTACTCGCTCGCCATGTGTGTTGATAGGTTATAGATGTAATAATCGATGTTTTTTAAGCGAATTCAGAGAATAGGCGAGTAGCGGGTCTTATGGCAATTGTAGTCGTTATTTTAATAATATTGCTTAGCGTTAGTATGCATTATTATGTGTTGAATCGGTTGAACGCAGTGATCGATAAGAAAAAAAGCACGCAGCAATGGATGGTCTTGCTGACGGTTGTCTCTATCTTAATAGTGCACTTTATCGAAATATTGGCATTCTCCTTGGTCTATTGGCTATTTGATATCCACTTTGGAGTTGAAACACTGGAGGAGGCTGTATACCTCTCATTTCTATCGTATACCACGCTTGGTTTTTCAGATTTTGAGCTAAGTGACTATTATCGATTAGTTTTAGGTGCCGAAGCATTGTGCGGACTATTACTTATTGCATGGTCGGCTTCATTTACCTTTATTGCCATGCACCGATTATGGGAGTGTGATCAATGTGAGCGTTGAGGTTTGTTCACTATGATTTATTTGTCTATTTACAAAATAACAGGTTGCTACTATAGATTTGAGAGCATGCTCAACCGCCATACGGTACTTTCGGCCAGTAGGTATCGATCAATATAGGACACCGGTTCCCCCTAATTTAATAGATTTAACAACACGGCTTTTTGCGGTTTTCACCATCATTTGCATTAAGAGCTCAATGATCTACCGTCATTTACCTCAATAGTAACATGAGCCAACTCATCGACATCCTTTAGCGACTCTTTCACGTTTGTTATTGTAGGCTTACTCAGGGATGAGAAAACCTCAACTAATATGAGCGATCAAGAACAACAACTACCCTCTGATTGAATCGGTGGACATGGCACTGTGCCGTACGAGCAGAAAACACAGCAATCGCCTATCTGGGGTTTTAGGATGGAGTGACACTGCTGGCATTCATAAAACCATTGGCAGGCGTCGGTCGGCATGACTTCTGTTTTCTTGTATCCGCAACTGGGACAAGTCAATTCGGATTCCAGTACAACATTACGGTTCATTTGAAATAGTCTCAGCCAGTGTTGATGGATAGCCTGCATCGGTCGTGGTTTGTATTAGCTCTTGAACGGTTGTTTTTCGGTTTTCGAATCGTATAACGGCCCGCTTGGTTTTATAGCTTACGTCCGCACTTAATACACCGTCGACTTTTTCAAGCGCTTTTTTTATGGTGATAGGACACATAGCGCAATTCATTGTTGGTAGATGGAGTTCTACAACAATATTTTCTGCGTGCGCGCCAATTGCAGCAACACACATTGCAATTGCAACTATTGAGCGGATGATCGTGTTTTTCATTTCTTCCTACCTGGTGACTAAACGAGTATTGGTATCCAGTATGGGCTGCTCACCATAGCGAATGCGATAAAAAGTGTGATTATGTAAATTATTTTCCGTCTGCGTCTTACTTTGGGAAAAGAGCACGCAGTACCTGAGTCACAGAGTGCTTGAGGTTTAAAAATTTGCCAGCCCGCGAATGTAAAAAATGATAGTACGAGCACGATGAAAAAAGGGCTATAAGGCTCTAGCACTGTTAGATTGGCGATCCATGCACCGTTAACGCCAATGACCAAGAGGAAGAGCGGCCCTACGCAACATAGGCTTGCACCAATTGCAGCGCCAATGCCACCAATAATCGACATGATGGGCGAGATTTTCAACATCAATTCCTTATTAATTGAATTCAACGAGTGTCAATGTCAACAATATAGATGCCGTACCTAAGTACGGAGTCAAGTCGTATGCTAAAAAAATAACGAACTAGGGTTGAAGGGAATCAATGATGGGGCAGTGGGATTTGTCGTCATTATCAGCGCATTGGTTCAGCAGCGTGGCGAGCGCTTTCTCAAGACGTTTCAAGTCATTCATTTTATCCTGAATCGTTAGTAATTTATGCTCTGCAAGCGCTTGAACCTGAGTGCAGGGGCGTTCCTCTATGCTCAATAGTGATATGACTTCGTCTAGTGTAAAGCCGAGTTCCTGTGCACGTTTTATAAAGCGTATTTTTGCAATCGTTTCATCTGGGTAGTGGCGATATCCTTGTGTCGGTTTTTCGGGCTGCACAATGAGCCCTTTCCTTTCATAAAAACGTACTGTTTCCACGTGAATACCAAGTTCATTGGCGAGCTTGCTTATCGTACGAGGCATACGCGATTTTGGCATTATTGTGTTTTTGCCTGTGTGTTGACTTCCACTGTGATGTGCGCCAACTCTGTTTGATTTTTTAGTAAACGTTTAATTTGATCTGGCTCCGTAGCCGAATCAGTCGCAACTGAAAGTATGCAAGCATAATGTGTTTTCCCAACACGCCATAAATGAAAATCGGTAACTTGCATGTCGAAGGGCATTTTGTGTACCTTTTCTTTAAGTTGTTGTGCAAAGGGTTTATCCATTTCAGCGTCGAGTAATACATTGGCTGTGTTTTTAATTAAGCCAACAGCCCAAATCGTTACCAGGATGGCTCCTACAATCCCCATCACAGGATCGAGCCAATTCGCCCCCCAAAGCTTACCGCCGAATAGTGCTACGATGGCCAAGAGCGAGGTTAAAGCATCTGTGATCACGTGCAAATACGCCGCACGCAGATTTAGATCGTGGTGGTGATGATCGTGATCATGATGACCATCATCGCCGTGATGGTGATGATGGCCGTCTTTCAATAGCCAGGCGCATACAAGGTTGACTAGTAGGCCTAGCACGGCCACAAGAATAGCTTGATCGTATTGAATGGGTGTTGGAGCTAAGAGTCGTGCCACCGACTGAAACAACATTAGCCCGGCAATACCCACCAGAAAAATAGCGCTGGTGTACCCGCCGAGCACCTCGATTTTCCAGGTGCCAAAAGCAAATCGTGGGTGTTGCGCAAACCGTCGTGCTGCGGCGTAGGCCGCAACAGATAGCCCCAGGGCCAATGCATGTGAACTCATGTGCCAACCATCGGCCAGCAAAGCCATGGAGTTAAACATCCATCCACTGGTGATTTCGGCCACCATCATGATGACAGTCAGAACCACCGCCCAGCGGGTATTGCGCTCGGCAAGTGGATTACCCTCGTCAAAAACATGATCGTGGATACGGTGGTTGGCTTCAACTTGCATAGTGTCTTGTTCCAAAATTTTGTGTAATATACTATACCCCAGTATACAATAACGCCGGAACCAATCAATGTCTCACACCGTCAAACAACGTGAAAAACTACTTGCTCGCGTTCGCCGAATCAAAGGGCAGGCCGAAGGGCTGGAAAAGCTACTTGCGAAAGACGGCGAGTGCAGTAAGGTGTTACAGCAAATTGCCGCTGTTCGAGGTGCCGTCAATGGATTAATGGGTGAAGTATTGGAAAACCACATTCGAGAGCATTTAGGTGTCCATGATATTACGCCTGAGGAACGTGATGCCGATGTTGAACAAGTTGTGAGTGTTTTACGCTCTTATCTGAAATAAAAAACACTGACATCCATGACATGCTAAAGCCTACTCGACTCAACATAAGATTAGAATCACCTTGCTTATTCTGAATTGTCGAAAGGTGGATTGCGAGCTTGGTATATGGAGTGCTAAACCAAACATAAAAAATTGCACTGAGTGCGTACAACACGCTAGTGGCTAATACGGCTACTTAACACCTTCAAATTCACCGGTAAAGTTCGCGTCGTAGACTTCACCGACGTCAGATATTAAAACGTACAATGTTTTTTTCTCACTTTCATTCAGCACCAATATAATGTAATAACCTTTACCCTTTTTAGTAATAGCTATGTTCTCGGCTGGTACCGAAGCCCAGGTAATTGGAAGTTGGCCAAAACCAAGCCCTGCGTCACGAGTGGTTAGATTAGTGGCAACATCAAGCGCTAGCGACTGTGCAGCAGATTCGGAAATGGGGCCATGGTCGCTATGCGCGAACAATGATTGAGATGTAAGTAGTGTCAGTACCATTAAAACGGTCGATAGAATTTTCATAGGTATGTCCTTTCGTTAATTTTTGGTGAAGCAGTTAATGGGAGTGATAATGTTCACCATCATGTGAATGCTTTTCAGGCTCAGTTTCTTGCTGCTCTTTTTGCTGTTCTGGCACTATCTCTGGAAACCTGCTCTGATTGAGGTCAAACTTCTTGGGGTAGTTTGCTAAAGGTGAGGATTCTCGCTGCATATTTTCGTGAGTATGGTGGTGGTCATCTTGATTCAGCGGAAAGTCATCGGAATAAGCGGTGTGCTGATAACCGTGTAATTGCATTAGTAACAGCAAGCCACCCGCCAGCATTAATGCCACATTGGCAGCCTTACTGAATCGCTGAAACGACGCCGTTTTTCGCCACGCAAGCAAAATGATCAGCATCACGCACAAGGCAATGATTTGTCCCACTTCAACACCCACATTGAATGAGAGGATTTTCAACACAAGGCCATGATCACCCAAGGGGAGTTGTTGCAGGCGTGTCGATAAACCAAAACCATGGATTAAGCCAAATATAAACACCATCCACGTTAAATTGGGTGATGACATTTGGAAATATTTTTTAAACCCGTCCAAGTTATCGAAAGCTTTGTAACAGACGGTTAAAGCAATAACGGCATCAATTAAATAGTAATTTGCGGTGATTCCCCACAGTGTTGCAAATACCAAAGTAATTGAATGGCCAACAGTAAACGCGGTAATAAATTTCAAAATATCGCGAAAGCGAGTTAAGAAAAACATCACGCCGAAAAGAAACAGCAAGTGGTCGTAGCCAGATAGCATATGCGTTGCACCCAGGTGCATATATTCAAAATAGCCTGCATTCAATATTCTGGCTTGATCTTCAGTCGACATACCGTGTGACATAGCATTGGTGCTAATGAAGCACAGCAAACCCATCGTTAATAGTCTTATCATAATGTCCTCAAACATTGTTATTTAAACGTTACTGTTACGTTAAAGATGCTTTATGCTTCTAAGCGTAAT
>TARA_R110001583_G_scaffold52393_9_pt1 | contig 19468 bp, 15 predicted proteins | sample TARA_R110001583 | Tara Oceans TARA_R110001583 (sample SAMEA4398432) | marine metagenome | biome: Polar Biome; feature: [MES] marine water layer (ENVO:01000295) within the mesopelagic zone...; material: water (ENVO:00002006), including particulate matter (ENVO:01000060) such as...... | reverse complement strand
ATTTATGACTTTTACGATTCCATTATCCAGAACTGAGGTTAAATAAAGACTAACAGCTCTCATTATTTGGACAGCATAAAATGATTGATAATCACTTTTGAGATTTATTACGATGAGAAATATCCAATGCGGGTAGTGATACTAGGGCGAATTGTGTGGCAGCCCAGTTTCATGAGCTGTGACCCTCTGCTAATCCTGTAGTACCTAAACAATCTGTGTTGGTAAACGTTACCATGTATTTTTTTGACAACGATTATAGACTGCTGTGTAGGGGGCGTTTACCGACGTGTAGGATTATAAAGCCTCTATACCTAGAGGTAGGTTAAATGCTTTTGATATAAGACTGTATGTATTGTGCAATATTTTTAATATAAAGTTTATGTTGAAGATTCAAATATCTAATAGGATGATATTGTTACTGTGGAGGGCGGATAGTAAAATACTAAAGCAAGGTATTTAAAGGTTCGTCCTCATCAAATAACATACTGATTAAACCTTCTCTTAGTGCACCATTGGAAGGTGTTATCTCTCGAATTTCTAAACTTTCAAATAAAGCAATTAAGATTGATAAGCCACTCGCGAAAACAGCTTTTCGAGATTCTTCTAATCCTTCAATATTAAGTGTTTCAATGTGTTTTGAATTGATACATTGGTGTTTAATATTATTTAACAAATCAAGCGTTAAGCTTTTCTCTATTTTTTGTACATCATTAATTTCATTGATAGCTTGAATTGTACCTGATGCCCCCATACAAAGTGACCATTGTATGTCTTGGTATTGTTTTATGTATGGTTGGATTATCTCTTTCGCATGTTTGATGGCTGATGAGAAATTTATTGATGAAAGTTGTTCATCTGAAAAATAATTATTAAGCCAAGTGACGCAACCCATGTGTAAACTTTCTGCTTTTAAAATATCTTTATTTTTACCAATAACGAGTTCGGTACTAGCACCGCCAATATCGATAACCAACATTTGTTGTTTATTGTTCGTGGTAAAAGTAACCCCACGATAAATAATTCTTGCTTCTTCTATTCCTGAAATCAAATTAATAGGATGTTGAAGAATCTGTTCGGCTTGTTTAATGAATTGTTCTTTATTGGTCGCTAAACGTAATGCAGCGGTTGCGGTAATCATTATTTTTTTAGGCTGAATCTGGTTTAATTCTTCTCTAAACTCTCGTAAGCAGTTTAGGCCATTTTCGATCATCTCTTGGCTTAAGTTGTTATTTTCGTCAAGGCCTGAGGCGAGTCTTACTTTTTGTTTATTTTTGGAAAATACGCTAAAACCATCATCAGTTTTGATTACCGTTAACATATGAAAACTGTTAGATCCAAGATCAATGATGGTATAGCGTTTATTTATCATTTCTTTTCTTAAATATTTTTATCGTTTGTGATTACGATGAAAGTTATCTTTTCGACTGTTCGGACGATTACTATTCATCGCTTTGTATTTTGTTACTTTCATTACTGGCAAAGAATCAAGTAATGCATCTTTGTCATACTCACTGACTGGTATTGTATGTTTGATATATTCTTCGATGCCAGGAAGATTAAATACATATTTTTCACAGGCTAATGTAATTGCTAGTCCTGTTTGACCAGCTCGACCTGTTCTACCAATTCTGTGTACATAATCTTCACAATCATCTGGTAAATCATAATTAAATACATGCGATACTTTTGGAATGTGTAAACCACGCGCAGCTACATCGGTTGCAACAAGTATATCTACTTCACCATCAGTAAATTGTTTTAATACTTTTTCACGTTTTTTCTGCGGCACATCACCAGTTAATAAACCTGCACGTAAGCCATCTCCTGCCAAATATCCCCATACTTTCTCACAAGCATGTTTAGTATTTGCAAAAACAATTGCTTTTTCTGGCCACTCATCTTCTATTAAGGTGAGTAGTAATAGCATTTTATCTTCATTTGAAGGATAGAATAATTCTTCAGTAATATTTTCTGAAGTCATTTTTTCAGGTTCAATTTGGATATGCTCAGGATCATTCATTTGCTCAAAAGCAAGTTCTTGTACTTTATGTGACAAAGTTGCCGAAAAAAGCATATTCAAGCGTTGGTTAGCAGGTGGCATGCGTCTAAAAAGGTAACGTATATCTTTGATAAAGCCAAGATCAAACATCCGATCTGCTTCATCAAGTACAACACTTTGAATCGACTCCAGGTTGATAACACCTTGTTTTACAAAGTCTATTATACGGCCAGTTGTACCGATTAAAATATCTACGCCTTTTTCGAGCTTATTAAGTTGAATTTCAACTTTTTCACCCCCATATGCTAAACCAAGGCGTATGTTAGTACTTTCAGAAAGTATGATGGCGTCTTTATGTATTTGAATTGCAAGTTCACGTGTTGGGGCTAATATTATAGCCCTGGGTTGATTCTTGCGGCGATTTTCAGGTGCATTATTTACCAAAAGGTGGTGAAACACTGCGGGTAAGAATGCTAAGGTTTTTCCTGTACCTGTTTGAGCCTGACCTGCAATATCCTTCCCTTGTAGGGTGATAGGCAGTGACATAGCTTGAATAGGTGTGCAGAATTCGTAACCTTGTTGAGTTAGGCCTGAAATGAGACGCTTCTCTAATGGAAGGTCTGTAAATTTTACTTGAGTTAGGTGTGTTTTATTCATTTGCAGAGCATAACAGTTTATACTTGCAATAAGTATTGAGATCGATTCAAATAATGAAAATTAATTTTACTATATTCATGATATAGTCACTATTTACTATTTAATTTCTTGTGGAGAGAAAAATGAGCGAAAATATCGTCACTTTAAGTGATGCAAGTTTTGATGAAGACGTGGTTAATGCTTCTGGCCCTGTTTTAGTCGATTTTTGGGCTGAGTGGTGTGGACCTTGTAAAATGATTGCACCAATTCTTGGCGAAGTCGCTACTGAATACGCGGGCAAAGTTACCATTGGTAAATTAAATATTGATGAGAATAGCGCTACGCCACCTAAATTTGGTATTCGCGGTATTCCAACTTTATTGTTATTTAAAGACGGTAAAGTAGCTGCAACTAAAGTTGGAGCGTTATCTAAAACCCAACTTACTGAATTTTTAGATGCAAATATCTAAAAATATCTATTAGATTGTGCATGTTGTGATCTACAACGTGTACTATCTGGACTATTGTAAATTTTAATGCTACCTTTACGTTCAAAATATGAACAAACCTATTCTTATATTTCATTATTCACTCACATCAAATCAGACTACCTAAAAAAAACTTATGAATCTAACTGAATTAAAAAACACTTCTGTACTCAAACTTGTAAAACTTGGTGAATCCCAAGGGCTAGAAAATTTAGCTCGCCTAAGAAAACAAGATATTATTTTTGCTATATTAAAAGCACACTCTAAAAGTGGCGAAGATATTTTTGGCGCTGGTGTATTAGAAATATTACAAGATGGCTTCGGTTTCTTACGTAGCTCTGATAGCTCATACCTGGCGGGACCGGATGATATTTATATATCTCCTAGCCAAATTCGCCGGTTTAATCTGCGAACGGGTGATAGCGTAGAGGGAAAAATTCGACCCCCTAAAGATGGTGAACGATATTTCGCACTACTAAAAATCAATCAAGTCAACTTCGATAAACCAGAAAACTCCCGCAATAAAATTCTATTTGAAAACTTAACACCCATTCATCCTGATGAACGTTTACGCCTAGAAAGTGGATCTGGTAGTACTGAAGATATTACTGCGCGTATTCTTGATCTTGTTTCTCCTATAGGGAAAGGTCAACGTGGTTTGATTGTGGCTCCGCCAAAAGCCGGTAAAACAATGCTGCTACAAAATATTGCTCAGAGCATTAGTATTAATCATCCCGATGCAGAGTTGATCGTTTTACTGATAGATGAGCGTCCTGAAGAAGTAACAGAAATGAGCCGATTGGTTCGTGGTGAAGTGGTTGCGTCTACATTTGATGAACCAGCTAGTCGTCATGTACAAGTGGCAGAAATGGTTATCGAAAAAGCAAAACGTTTAGTTGAACATAAAAAAGACGTTATTATTTTATTAGACTCTATTACGCGTTTAGCGCGAGCATACAATACGGTTGTGCCGAGTTCAGGTAAAGTCTTGACTGGTGGTGTTGATGCTAATGCATTACATCGTCCAAAACGTTTCTTTGGTGCTGCGCGTAATGTTGAAGAGGGTGGCAGTTTAACCATTCTTGCAACGGCATTGATTGATACAGGTTCTAAGATGGATGAAGTTATTTACGAAGAATTTAAAGGTACAGGTAACTCTGAAATACACTTAAATCGTAAACTAGCTGAAAAACGTACTTATCCTGCGATTGATATTACTCGCTCAGGCACGCGTCGTGAAGAATTATTAACCAAAGCGGATGAATTGCAACGTATGTGGATTTTGCGTAAAATTCTTCATCCTATGGGTGAAATTGGCGCAACAGAATTTATGATTGATAAGCTTGGCTTAAGTAAGAGTAATGATGAATTCTTTGATGCAATGAAGAATCAAAAATCTAAGTAATTTGCCGATTTTTACATTACGATAACGCTACTTTATGTAGCGTTTTTTTTATCTGTTTTTTAGTGGTATATCGATATGAAATTTGATGATTTACGTGATTTTATTGCACAACTTGAAGAAAAAGGTTTGTTGAAACGGATTAAACAAGAAATTGATCCAAAATTAGAAATGACTGAGATTTCAGACCGGACATTACGTGCTGGCGGACCGGCGTTGTTATTTGAAAATCCTAAAGGTTACGATACACCCGTATTAACAAATTTGTTTGGTACGACTGAGCGTGTGGCAATGGCGATGGGCAAAGAAAATGTCTCACAATTGCGCGAAGTTGGGCAATGGCTTGCTTATTTAAAAGAGCCTGAACCACCTAAAGGTATTAAAGCCTTATGGGAAAAGCTACCTATCTTTAAACAAGTCTTAAATATGCCAACCAAAACAATTGCTAAGCCCGCTTGTCAGGAAGTTGTGATGGAAGGTGATGAAGTTGATTTAACTAAGCTACCTATTATGACCTGTTGGCCTGGTGATGTTGCACCATTAATCACTTGGGGGTTAACAATCACACGAGGCCCTTATAAAAAACGTCAGAACTTAGGTATTTATCGACAACAGTTGATTGGTAAAAATAAAATTATCATGCGCTGGTTGTCGCATCGTGGGGGGGCCATTGATTTCCAACAATGGCAAGAAGCTAACCCTGGTAAACCCTTTCCAATATCTGTTGCACTGGGCGCAGACCCAGCGACAATTTTGGGGGCTGTAACGCCTATTCCTGATAGTTTATCTGAATATGCTTTTGCGGGTTTATTACGTGGTTCTCGCACTAAAGTAGCCAAAAGCCTTACTAATGATTTAGACGTGCCAGCTTCTGCAGAAATCATTTTAGAAGGTTATTTACAACCTGGCGAATTAGCGCCAGAAGGGCCTTATGGTGATCATACCGGTTATTACAATGAAGTAGATGATTTTCAAGTGATGACGGTAACGCATGTTACCACACGTGAAAAACCTATTTATCATAGTACTTACACAGGACGCCCACCTGATGAGCCAGCTATTCTTGGTGTTGCCTTAAATGAAGTGTTTGTGCCTATTTTACAGAAACAATTTCCTGAAATCGTGGATTTTTATTTACCGCCTGAAGGCTGCTCATATCGCATGGCAGTTGTTTCTATTAAAAAACGTTATCCAGGGCACGCTAAAAGAGTGATGTTGGGTATCTGGTCATTCTTACGTCAATTTATGTATACCAAATTCATTATTGTATGTGATGATGATATTAATGTTCGCGATTGGGGAGATGTGATGTGGGCGATTACTACTCGTATGGACCCTGCCCGAGATACCACCATGGTTGAACACACGCCGATTGATTATCTTGATTTTGCTTCCCCTGTTTCAGGTTTAGGCTCAAAAATGGGACTAGATGCAACCAATAAATGGTCGGGGGAAAGTGATAGAGAATGGGGCGTCCCAATTGTAATGGACGAGAAAGTGAAAAATAAAATAGATTCACTTTGGCAAGAATTAGATATTTTGCCATAATATGTTTGTTATTAATTTGTTAATTCTTCTATTTAAAGAGAAATAAATGTCTATTGTTACTTGCAAAGTAAGCTCAATCGAAAAATTAAATGATTTTTTATATCGTATTTTTTTACAACCGCAACAAGCTATTGCTTATAAAGCCGGTCAATATGTTTCAGTTGTAATGGGAGATAAAGATAAACGTCATTTCTCGATTGCTAACGCGCCTGGTGCGGATCTCATTGAATTACATATAGGGGCCACAGCTGAAAACAGTTATGCAATGCAAGTTATCGATAAAATGAAGGCCGACAGCCAAGTTGAAGTGGAAATTGCTAATGGAGATGCTTATCTTCGTGACACATCGACGCGACCTATCATATTAATGGCAGGTGGCACCGGTTTTTCTTACGTAAAATCTATTTTAGAAGATATTGTTGCTAAAAAGCTTCCAAACCCTGTTTATTTATATTGGGGTGTAAAAGAATACTCTCATTTTTATTTCGAAAATGAAGCCTCTAATTGGGCGAAAGAACATCAAAATATTCATTTTCATCCTGTTGTTGAGCTACCCGAAGCGGAATGGCAAGGTCATCAAGGTTATGTTCACCAATCAGTTTTAAATGATTTCCCTGATTTAAGTGAATTTGATATTTATGTTGTAGGACGTTTTGAAATGGCAAAAGTAGCACGAGAAGATTTTGTGAAGCAAAATGCATCCGTTGACCATATCTATGGCGACGCTTTTGCTTTTATTTAGTCGGACATAAATTTCTAATGGCAATCTCTAAAGAGAAGTCTCCAGAATTAACCTTGATGCAATCTGTCGATAAGTTATTCCTAAGGTTTTTAGTCGGTAAAAATAAAATCTACAAAGAGGAAGAATATAATGATGGACTTGCTGGCGCTGAACTTGAAGAGAAGGAGACAGAGTCGTCGTCTGAATCGTCACAGGATGGTTGGAATAAACGTATCTTATTAGATGTTGAAAAAGAACGTGTTATGAAGGTAAAAGCGGACAAACGTATTACTGATAAACGTAATGCACTTTTAACCCGTTATTTTCAACAGTCTTTGTTAAAAATGGTTAATACTAAGCTTGAAAATAGTGACTCTGTCATTTTAGAGCAATTGCAATTACGTGATAGCACCACTGAGTTATTAAAAAAATTACTAGCAGGAGAGCCTCGTTATTCAGTCTTAGCATCATTATTAAATAGCAACACCGGAACACGTAATCGTTTACTTTCCTTAGTCGATAGTGAAGACTTTATGTTAATGCTAGGGCGAACGCCTAGGAAGGTTCGTGATATTCAAAGTGCCATTGGTTTAATTGGTACGGACATTTTACGTTACTTAGTCCCTGCGATTCTTTTTAAATACCGTATAAATGCCTATAGTCACCATAATGCGTTGTTTGCCAGAAAGTTATGGCGTTACGAAATGACATTAGGGCAAACTTGTACTGCTTTAATGCAAGAAGATAATTATCGCCGTCCTTATGAGGGCATGTTGTTATCTGCAATGGTAAACTTTGCTTATGTTGCCAGTTATCAACAATATTTAAGTTCTTTTGAAGTCGTCCGTAATGCTTATCTGGATCAGGCGAGAGAGAAGGGTGAGAAAAATCGACACGATTTTTTTTATGACATTCAAACGGACGCTGCTTCATTACAAGCATTGCTTGTGTCTCAATCTAGTTTAAAGTTGAGTTTAGTACTTTCTGAAAGACTCTTTTCAAAATCATTTCCTCATTTAGTGAATGCCCTGAAGGAAGAAGTAGACGTTATTCCATTTAATGAACGAAGTAAAATGGGACAAACGTTGTTTAAAGCTGTTCGTTTTGCTAAGTTCGATCAACTTCGTGCTGCGCGCCTATTTAAAGCTGAGTGGCTTGAAAAATATCTAGAGGCCTCTCACATCGAGGTTGCAACTTATAAAAGCTTATTGCGTCAAGAGCTGTTTCGTTTTAAACCGAGTTGGTAATTAACCATAAAGCAGGTAAAATACGCCATCCACTTTTCAGAGAAAGACACAATGCCAACTTCATCCGATAGATTTAGTGATATTCGCCCTTATAATGATGCTGAAATCCAACCTGCGATCCAGCGTGTTATTAATAGCGATGAGTTCATTAATGCTATTGTTAGTTTCCGTTTTTCTAAAATAGCTAAGTTTACTGGCTTTTTATTAAAACCATTATTGCGTCGATATTTTTTATATAAATGGGGTGATATTAGTAGCATTGATGAAATGCAACGTGTTGTGGGTAGTTATATGCAACATATGATCGATTCAACAACTACTCAGTTCACTTATTCTGGTTTAGAGAATTTAGATGCAAATAAAAACTACTTATTTGTTTCTAATCACCGTGATATTGCGATGGATCCCTCTTTTGTCAACTGGGCTCTGTTTTCTGAAAATTTTAAAACAGTGCGTATTGCGATTGGTGATAATTTACTGAGTAAACCTTTTACGTCTGATTTAATGCGTATGAACAAAAGTTTTATCGTAAAGCGTGCTTTAAAAGCGCCTCGTGAAATGATGAAAGCGGTATTACAACTTTCAGACTACATTTTTACTTCATTACAGCATGATAGTAGTATTTGGATTGCACAGAGAGAAGGGCGTGCAAAAAATGGCTTTGATAAAACAGAGCCCGCTATTGTGAAGATGTTTTATATCAACGGTAAAAAGAAAAAAATTCCTTTTAATGATTATATTAAGCAATTAAATATTGTCCCGGTTGCCGTCTCTTACGAGTTTGATCCTTGTGATAGGCAAAAAGCAAAAGAACTTTACGATAAAGAGCAAACAGGGACGTATCAAAAGTCTGAGTTTGAAGATATTGAAAGTATTGTAAGCGGCATTGTTGGACAAAAAGGGCATGTACACGTTGCTTTCGGAAAAGTGCTTGAGAATGACTTTGAAGATGCTGAGCAAGTTGCATTAGCAATCGATGAACAGATTTACCATAATTATTATTTACATCCTTCTAACTTTATTGCTGCCAAACAAAAATTAGAAGCGGTTAGTGAATCTGATAAAAATATATTTGAAAAGCATTTGCAAAGTATCGAGCCTGAACTACAGGATACGGTGTTAAAAATGTATGCAAACCCCGTTAATAACAGTCTTCGTCAATAAAAGTGCTTTGGATCAAAGTAGTTTAATTTTGTTATGCACATTTTAATTTTTCGATAAATTGACTTAATTGTCACAATTGTGATCTATCTTATTGAAAAATATTATGTATTCTATTTTATATATTACAACATATTTTTTCCATAAAACTACTAACAGAGTTATCCACAGACTTTTGCTACATTGAAAGTGAATAAACACTTACCCTCTCTTATAGAAAACGTAGTCCTATTTGCAGAATGCCTCATATTCTATAAGAGATAATAGAGTTCGAGTTCGAATAATAATGACATCATATTATTGAATCTTGTCATCAGACATGACCATTCAAAATAATAGCAACTATATTTAATAATTCAATCGGCTGTTATGTTGGTCATTATTTTAACGATGAAAATTCTGACCATTTTATTAGCGCAATGATATAATGCTCGGCTATTTGTAACTACAGAGCAATGAACCAATGGCGACTATCCCTGAAAATCCTTTTGTACTTGTTGATGGCTCATCCTATCTTTACCGAGCATTTTTCTCTCCTCCACATTTAACCAATTCAGCTGGTGAAGCAACTGGTGCTGTGTATGGTGTAGTCAACATGCTGAAAAGCCTAATGCGTCAATTTAATCCTTCGCACATTGTGGTGGTTTTTGATGCTAAAGGTAAAACCTTTCGTGATGATATGTATAGTGATTACAAAGCGAATCGACCTAGTATGCCCGATGATCTGCGTAGTCAAATTGAACCCTTACATGCGGTTATTAAAGCGATGGGGTTACCTATTCTTATTGTTGATGGTGTTGAAGCAGATGATGTTATTGGTACCTTATCCAAACAGGCTAGCGAAAAAGGTATTAAAACCTTAATCAGCACTGGCGATAAAGACATGGCGCAGCTGGTGGATGAAAATACACTACTGATTAATACCATGACGGATACTGTGATGGATGTGCAAGGCGTCAATGATAAATTCGGTATTCCACCAGAATTAATCATTGATTATCTAGCATTAATGGGTGACAAAGTTGATAACATACCAGGCGTACCAGGCGTCGGTGAAAAAACAGCTTTAGCAATGCTACAAGGCATTGGTTCAATGGATGTGATCTATGAAAACTTAGACAAACTCGCACCACTTGGCTTTCGTGGTAGTAAAACCATGGCTAAAAAAATGGCTGATAACGAAGAGATGGCACGACTCTCTTATTTATTGGCAACCATTAAACTGGATGTTGAACTTTCCGTTAAGTATGAAGACTTTACTCATGGTGAGCAAGACAGTGACGAACTGATTAAGCTATTTGGAAAATTAGAATTTAGACGCTGGTTATCAGCATTACTTGACGGCGGAAAAGTCGTTGAAGCTCCTGGTACAAACTCAGCCAGTGATAGCGTTAACAGTGAAGGAAAAATCGTTACTGGTGTACAAATTGATCGAAGTAACTATAAAGCCATCTATACCCAAGGGCAGTTAAAACAGCTGATTAAAAAACTTGAAGACAGTGAGTTATTTGCCATTGATACTGAAACAACCAGTATTGATTATATGCAGGCGCAGTTAGTTGGGTTGTCATTTGCAATTCAAACCAATGTAGGTAGCGATGAAGCGCCTGCTATTGAAGCTGTCTATTTGCCACTTGCACATGATTATATTGATGCACCTCAGCAATTAGATTTTGCAGAGACCTTAGAAAAACTAAAACCACTTCTTGAAAATGATGAACACAAAAAAGTTGGCCAGAATTTAAAATATGATCGTAGCGTCCTATTGAATCATGGTATTGAGTTAAAAGGGATTCAATTTGATACCATGCTGGAGTCTTATATTGTTGATAGTACCGGCAAACATAATATGGATGCTCTGGCGCTTAAGTATTTAGATCATAAATGCATCTCTTTTGAAGATATTGCAGGGAAAGGGAAAAAACAGCTTACTTTTAATCAAATTAGCATTAAAGAAGCAACCCCATATGCAGCCGAAGACGCTGATATCACACTTCGCTTACACCTTGAGTTATATCGTCGATTACAAGAATCTGAGGTGCTACTGACGTTGTTTAATGATATTGAATTGCCGTTATTAACGGTACTTTCTGATATCGAACGTGGTGGTGTTGCAATAGACAGTGATTTACTTAGCGCACAAAGTACAGAAATCGCGAAACGCTTATTGGAAATAGAAGAGCTTGCTTACCAAGAAGCAGGTAAGCCATTTAATTTAAGTTCGCCTAAACAGCTACAAACGATTCTTTTTGATGAGTTAAACATACCCGTTTTGAAGAAAACACCTAAAGGCGCGCCTTCGACTGCAGAGGAAGTGTTGGTTGAGTTAGCTGAAACCTATTCATTACCAAAATTGATCATCGAACATCGTGGCTTAAGTAAGCTTAAATCTACTTATACCGATAAATTGCCTAAAATGGTTAACCTCAAAACAGGTCGTGTACATACTTCTTATCATCAAGCGGTAACAGTGACCGGACGTTTATCATCAAGCGATCCAAACTTACAAAATATCCCTATTCGCAGTGCGGAAGGACGACGTATTCGTCAAGCTTTCATTGCCCCTCAAGGCTATAAAATAGTGGCAGCCGATTACAGCCAAATTGAACTTAGGATCATGGCCCATTTATCGCAAGATAAAGGCTTATTAGATGCTTTCTCAAAAGGTGTTGATATACATAAAGCAACGGCAGCAGAAGTGTTTTCTGTTCCACTTGAAGATGTCACTATTGATCAACGTCGAAGTGCCAAAGCAATTAATTTTGGGCTTATCTATGGTATGAGTGCCTTTGGCCTTGCTAAGCAATTAAATATAGGTCGTCATGATGCACAGCAATACATGGACAAATATTTTCATCGTTATCCTGGTGTATTGACCTATATGGAAGAAACTCGAACGGTTGCTAAAGAACAGGGATATGTTGAAACAATTCTAGGTCGTCGCTTGCAATTACCGAATATTAATTCCCGTAATGGTATATTGAAAAAGGCCTCTGAACGAGCCGCCATTAATGCGCCGATGCAGGGTACTGCGGCTGATATCATCAAAAAAGCGATGATTGATATGGCCATTTGGGTGAAACAAAAGCCTGAAGGAAGTGTTCAACTATTGATGCAGGTACACGATGAATTAATTTTTAGTATTAAAGAAGAATGTGTTGAAGACTACACGAAAGAAATTCAAACCATTATGGCGGGCGCTGCAAAACTAGATGTACCTTTGATTGCTGATGCTGGAATGGGTGATAACTGGGACGAAGCACATTAACAGCTGAATAAAAAACTCATTAGAAATTATTTTTAAATATTTTTAAATAAAAATAAAAAAATTTGAACTTTTTTACTTAGTGATGGACTAATACTTTAAGAACTAGTTAATTTCACAGTTTTTTCCTTAGCTTTTTTCCTCCATCCAGCTTGCTGTTTGGAGGTTTTTTTTGTCTAAAATTTAACAATATTTTTTATTTCTCTTCATTTCTGCCAATGCATTTATAAAAAACGTCAGTTAATTTATTGAGTTACAGTAAAATATTTCTGCCGTTTTAAGATAAAAAATATTATTTAAAATAAATTATGAACTTTTTATTCTTGTGCCTGACTAATACTTTGAACTAGATGAGTTTCTTAGTTTATTCCTTAGTTTTCCTCCGTTTAGCTTGCTATTCGGAGGTTTTTTTTACCTATTATTTGACTCATTCCCTTTATCTTCTTGATTTTTTTTATCATCAAATAAATATTATTACCCCTTTAAAAAGACAAATATTGAAGTATTAAGAAGAAAGCCATGCCTAAACCAATCGTTTTTAATAAACTTTTAGTGACCAAGGCGATGACAAAGGAAAACAAAGCCGCAATCAGATAATTATTCGCTATATTAAACGCGACCACGCCATTAGGCATCACAACCGCGGGTATAATAATCGCGGTTAAGACTGCTGGAGGTACAAATTTTAGTGATTTCGCCAACCAGTCTGGAAAGCTAATTTTTCCAGCAAAAGCAAACATCACAAATCGAATGCTAAATGTAATAATGAACATACCAAAAATCAGAATAATTTCATTCATACGTAACCTTATTGATAAGAGACTTGTTTTTTAGACAGCTGAGAAATACTTAAACCGACGGTAACACCAATAATGGCACTGATAATTAAGCCTAATTTATTAGGAAGATGTGCAAAGGTTAGAGAGCTGAGTCCGGCCACTATGATTGCGCTGATCATGGCTTTGCTATTCATATAAGGTACAACCATGCCGATAAAGGTAACGGACATCGCAAACTCTAAGCCCCACTGACTCATGTCTGGAATCAAGTTCCCTAATAGTAGGCCTATTATGGTGAATGAAACCCAAGTGCAATAGAAACAACAGATAGACCCCAAATAAAAATAGTGTGCATCTTGTTTGTCTGCTTGTTGGTAACGTTGGCTCATATTAGCAAAACTTTCATCGGTTAAACCAAAGGCAAGTATTGCTCGCCAGCCCAAAGATAGGTGTTTAACATACTCAACCAGGGCAGTGGCATAAAGAATATGGCGTAAGTTAACCACAAAAGTAGTCAGTAAGATCATTTCAATAGGTGCTTGAACAGCTATTAGGGCTAATACGATAAATTGTGCCGAACCGGCAAAAACCAGTACAGACATAGCAACAGTCGCGAGTGCAGAAAGACCGCTTGTGGGAGCTAAGGTACCAAATAATATCGCAAATGGAATCGCTCCTAGTACAAGTGGTAAAGCCGCTTTACCACCACCAAAAAATTCATTACGTTGGCTATCATTAAACATAAAGTGGTAACTCCATATAGACATCCGCACGCGGATAGTCACTTTTTCCTTTGGGATGTTGCATCTGCGTAAATCCAAAATGTTGATACAAAGTCATCGCACGGTTTAATTTACTATTGGTCTCTAAACTTACGGTTTTTATTTTTAGATCCCGTGCTTTATTAAGCGCTGTTAATAATAATAAACGACCAATCCCTTGCCCTTGAAGTTCTGAAGAAACAGCCATTTTAGAAACTTCATAACACTCCGCAGTGGTTGCTTTAAGTGCAATGCAACCTACAACCGCTTGTGCTTGTTTCGCAAAAAAAATGTAGCCACCTTGCGCCAAATAAAAACATTCAGGATTCTCAAGAGATTGTTTGTCTTTATCGGTGAGTTCTCCATTAAACTCACTGTTTAGCCAATCCATATTAAGGCGTTTGAAATCTTCTTTATAATTACTATGCCATTGTTCGATAGTGATATCTTGTACTGATTTTTTAAGTTCAAGTAACACATTTTCAGAAAGATTAAATTGGCGTAAATTGTTTTCAAATTGATCAATTGCATCTAATAAAGGCTCTGTTTGTAAGCTTTCTAGATAATCTAAGTGCTTTTTAAGTGTTTGCCAAATAGGCGTTGCTTGACGCATTAAGTCGAGTGACTGTTGGGTTAAACTCAGTTGGCTTGCTCGCTTATCAGTGGGGTGTGCGTGCTTTATTAAATAACCTTCTTTGATCATTTTATTGGCTATCTTACTCACTGCTGGGTGACTGACAGCAAGATATTCCGCTGCTTGTGTAATGCCCATTGGCCCCATTTTATTAATTAAATTAAGTAATAAAAAATAGTTAGGGTTAAGAGTTAATCCCATTTGTTCATAGACAATAGCGACTTCAGAAAAAAGTTGATCGCTAAGGCGTTTTAAACGGCTCCCCAAGCTGAGGCTAGCGAGTGTTTTCATGTAGTCCATCAAAATTTCCATTAATATACGTAACCAGTTACGTAGTTAGTTTCCTATTGCTTGGTAATTATGTCAATAGCAGATCGAAAATTAAGCAAAATGTGACTCGATGCCCACTTTCCCCCTATCATGCTCCGTGTTATATTAGCGCTAATTATTTTTTACCTTTGTTTATATGGAATAACTCATGACCACGATTAAGTCGACGTCTGAAATTCGCCAAGGATTTCTTGATTTTTTTACTAAGAAAGGCCATCAAACTGTAAGTAGTAGCTCACTTGTGCCTGATAACGATCCAACGCTACTTTTTACCAATGCTGGCATGAATCAATTTAAAGATACTTTTCTTGGTAGTGAAAAACGCGCTTATACCCGTGCCACATCAAGTCAACGTTGTGTCCGTGCTGGTGGTAAACATAATGATTTAGATAACGTGGGTTATACCGCTCGTCATCATACTTTCTTTGAAATGCTAGGTAACTTCAGTTTTGGTGATTACTTTAAGCAGGATGCAATCGCATTTGCCTGGGAATATTTAACCGACGTGCTAAAAATACCAAAAGAAAAATTGCTTGTTACTGTTTATGAAAGTGATGATGAAGCTTTTTCATTCTGGGCAAATAATATCGGCGTGCCTGAAGAAAAAATCATTCGTATTGGCGATAAATCTCCTGAGAAAAAATTCGAGTCAGATAACTTCTGGTCTATGGGTGATACTGGCCCTTGTGGTCCTTGTTCTGAAATTTTTTACGATCATGGTGAGCATATTTGGGGTGGTCCTCCAGGATCTCCTGAAGAAGATGGTGATCGTTTTATCGAAATCTGGAATTTGGTATTTATGCAATACAACCGTCATGCTGATGGCACGATGGAAGATTTACCACAACAATCTGTTGATACAGGCATGGGCTTAGAGCGTATTTCTGCAATTATACAAAATGGTCACTCAAACTACGATATTGATATTTTCCAAGGTCTTATTAAAAAAGTAGCAGAAGTAACAGGCGCAACTGATTTAGAAGATAAATCATTACGCGTGGTGGCGGATCATATTCGTTCATGTGGATTTTTGATTTCTGATGGTGTGATGCCATCAAATGAAGGTCGTGGCTATGTATTACGACGTATTATTCGCCGTGCGGTACGCCATGGGCATAAATTGGGTGCTAAAGGTATTTTCTTCTTCAAAGTGTATGAAGAGCTTATTAAACAAATGGGTGATGCTTATCCTGAGTTAATACAGCAACGTTTGTTTGTTGAAAAAATATTACGTTTAGAAGAAGAGCAGTTTGGGAAAACGCTAGAGCGTGGCCTACAAATTTTAGACATTACATTAGATGACTTAGAAGGTAGCATTATTCCTGGTGATGTCGTTTTCAAACTGTACGATACCTATGGCTTTCCAGCAGATTTAACCGCAGATATTGCACGTGAAAGAGAATTAACCATCGACCAAGATGGTTTTGATAATGCCATGGCAGCACAACGTGCTCGCGCTCAACAAGCAAATAATTTTGGTACAGACTATAACGACGTTTTAAAATTTGATAGTAAAACCGAATTTGTCGGTTATCAAGCATTCACTGCAAGCGCGACAGTCACAAATATTGTTAAAGCAGGTGAATTTGTTGATGAGCTTGGCGAAGGTGATAATGCACAGGTTGTGTTAACACAAACGCCTTTTTATGCTGAATCAGGTGGTCAAGTCGGTGACGCAGGTATCTTGGTATTTACGGATGGTATTTTTACGGTAACGGATACTAAAAAATCGGGAGATACTTTCTTACATATTGGTTATGTCAGCAGAGGAAAACTGTCTGTCAATGAACAGGTTCAAGCTGAGATTGATGTTGAACGTCGTCAATCTATTGCATTACATCACTCGGCTACGCATTTATTACATGCAGCACTTCGTCGCACTTTAGGTGAACATGTCACGCAGAAAGGGTCATTATGTGATTCAGAAAAATTACGTTTTGATTTCTCTCATTTTGAAGCTCTTTCAATGGGAAGCATGGATCAAGTAACCTATTTGGTTAACCAAGCTATCCGTAACAATTTTGAAGTTGTCACCAAGCTAATGGATATCGAAGAAGCAAAAACGTCGGGTGCAATGGCGTTATTTGGTGAAAAATACGATGAAATGGTACGAGTTGTTACCATGGGCGATTTCTCAACAGAGCTTTGTGGTGGTACACATACACAACGTACTGGTGATATGGGATTATTCCTAATGACGTCTGAGTCTGGTATTGCCGCGGGTGTTCGACGTATTGAGGCTTCTGTGGGTAATGCTGCGGAACAAAAAATTCAAAACTTACGCATGCAATTTAATGAAGCCTGTGATTTGGTTAAAGGTGATAGTTTCTCATTAGGAGAAAAAATCATGCAAACACTGGATCGTAATAAAGCACTTGAAAAAGAAATTGCGCAGCTTAAAGCAAAAATTGCTAGCGAAAAAGGTTCAAATTTGACTGATAATGCGATTGAGATCAATGGTGTTAAAGTCGTTATTGCTAATGTAGAGGGTGTTGATCCTAAATCATTGCGCGATAGTGTGGATGAAATTAAAAATAAATTACAATCAGGCATTGTTGTATTAGCAACGGCAGTGGGTAGTGATAAAGTCAGCTTGATTGTTGGTGTGACGAAAGATTTAACTAAAAAAGTTAAAGCGGGTGAATTAGTCAATATTGTGGCTAATCCTGTTGGTGGTAAAGGTGGCGGTCGTCCTGATATGGCAATGGCGGGCGGTAATAACCCAAGCGCATTGAATGACGCATTAGCATTGGTTGAACCTTGGTTAAAAACTAAATTATAAATAGATTAGCCTCTTTGAAAGGCGCTAGAAGTGAGAAGTAAATAAAATGGCATTAATCGTACAAAAATATGGTGGTACTTCGGTCGCAAATGTCGAACGAATAAAAGTTGTTGCAGATAAAGTCAAAGCAACACGTGATGCGGGTAATGATGTTGTTGTTGTTCTTTCGGCAATGTCGGGTGAGACAAACCGTATGATTGCATTAGCAAAAGAGCTAAATGCAAAACCAAGCCCACGTGAGATGGATGTTTTACTGACAACCGGTGAACAAACAACAATCGCATTATTATCAATGGCACTACATAACTTAGATGTGGATGCGGTATCAATGACGGGTGATCAAATCCGCATGAAAACCGATGGCAGTCATTCTAAAGCGCGTATTTTAGACGTTGAAACAAAAAATTTAGAAGCTCACTTAAAACAAGGTAGAGTTGTTGTTGTTGCAGGATTCCAAGGTCGCTGTGAAAATAACAATATAACTACGTTAGGACGCGGTGGCAGTGATACTTCTGCTGTAGCGATTGCAGCTGCATTAAAAGCAGATGAATGTCAGATTTATACGGATGTTGATGGTGTATATACCACAGACCCTCGCGTTGAACCAAATGCTCGCCGTTTAGATAGTATTACCTTTGAAGAAATGCTAGAGATGGCAAGTCTAGGTACCAAAGTATTACAAATTCGTTCTGTAGAGTTTGCAGGCAAATACAATGTACCACTTCGTGTACTGTCTAGTTTTAAAGATGGTGGTGGCACGTTAATTAGTTATGAGGAAAATAAAATGGAATCTCCTGTTATATCAGGTATCGCGTTTAATCGTGATGAAGCACGTTTAACACTTTCAGGTGTACCTGATCAACCGACGGTTGCGGCACAAATACTTTCACCTATTGGTGATGCTAATATTGATGTAGACATGATAGTGCAAAACACCATTGGTGACGGTAAAACAGATTTTACGTTTACAGTTCACCGTGATGATTACGAACAAGCTAAAGCATTATTAGAAACGGTTTGTACGAAATTAAATGCAAAAGCCGTTCAAGGTAATAATGAGATTGCTAAAGTGTCTATTGTTGGTGTTGGAATGTGGAATCATCCTGGTGTTGCAAAGACAATGTTTGAAACCTTAGGTAAAGAAGGGATTAACATTCACCAGATCGCCACTTCAGAAATTAAGATTTCAGTATTGGTCGATGGCAAATATCTAGAACTTGCTGTTCGTGCTTTACATAAAGCATTTGAACTTGCAACTGAACCAACTGAAGAAAAATAGGTCTTAAGGTTTCTTAGGTTGAAAATAACCTGAAATATCTTCAACCTTAGACCATACTAAAAGTGTTAATGGAAAAACCATATAATAACAGGAGCAGGATATGCTAATTTTAACTCGCCGAGTTGGTGAAACTCTTATGATTGGCGATAACGTAACCGTTACCGTGTTGGGTGTGAAAGGGAACCAAGTACGAATTGGTGTCAATGCACCAAAAGATGTATCGGTACATCGTGAAGAGATTTATATGCGCATTCAAGCAGAGAAAACTAGTAAATAATTGCGACTGAATTATTAAAGAGCCTAAGGGCTCTTTTTTTTTGTTCATTTAAAGGTGATATTGTTCATAATTTGAAGTATTTGCTGTTTTAGTAAGCAAATAGAAATAACAGCTCAAAAAAAGTTTGACTTGTTTTTATAAGACAGTATTATGAGCGCC
>TARA_R110001583_G_scaffold131478_1_pt1 | contig 19469 bp, 20 predicted proteins | sample TARA_R110001583 | Tara Oceans TARA_R110001583 (sample SAMEA4398432) | marine metagenome | biome: Polar Biome; feature: [MES] marine water layer (ENVO:01000295) within the mesopelagic zone...; material: water (ENVO:00002006), including particulate matter (ENVO:01000060) such... | reverse complement strand
ATTAACCATTGGCACGCAAGGTGAAAACGCCTCATTTAGGCCAGTGACAGCTTTATGGATATGTGCCATACCATTAATGGATATGCTTGCTATAGTTATGCGCCGTTACCGGAAAGGTAAATCCCCATTTAAACCAGACCGCGATCATTTACACCACATATTGCAACGTGCAGGCTTGTCATCACGACAAACATTGTTGGTAATCTCAATAGCTTCTGTGGTTATGTCCTTAATCGGTGTGTTAGGTGAATACTTTCAAGTAGCTGAAAGCATAGAGCTGGCTTTGTTTGTGTTGATATTTATTCTTTATAATAAGTATGCTCGACACTTTAGTTGGAAGTATGACGAGTAATCAAACTCAAATTGATTATCAAATGAGTTCAATGTAATGCGTTCCAACACTCATTATTCTAAAAAATCAATTTTACATAAATTTATGAAGTTATCCTCAAGAGATTTTAAAAAAATAATAGAATCTACACCTTTAGTATCGATTGACTTAGTTGTTCGAAATAATCAAGGAAGTGTATTATTAGGCAAGCGCACAAATAGGCCTGCTCAAAATAACTGGTTTGTTCCTGGTGGAAGAATTTTGAAAAATGAAACCATTGAATCTGCATTCAAAAGGTTGATAAAGGAAGAGTTAGGATTTAGTAGCGCAAACACAAAGTTTTTAGGCCTTTATCAGCACTTCTATGACGATAACTTCTCAGAAGATGATTTTTCAACGCATTATATCGTACTTGCCTATGAAATAACTTTTGAAGGTGAATTAGCTTTGTTACCCCTTGAACAGCATTCGAAATACAAATGGTTCTCTCAACAAGAGCTGTTAGAGGATGAAAGCGTACATAAACACAGTAAGTGGTATTTCCAAGAAAATAAACGCGCTGATGCATGCTTAGGTACTTAGGTAATAAAAATAGATATTGATTAACTCAAAGATAGATAGCGAGCATTGAAAACTAAAAATGCTAAAGAGATTAATGAATTATTTATTATTTTAAGACGCTCAAATACCAAATCAATGACTAAGTTTAATGTTGAGCGAAAACGAACAAAAAAAACAATGAATTATTAAAGTTGTTAATACAATAGCAGCTTGTACATCAGAATTAGGAGTTATACATGACACAACCAAAAGTAGCATTAATAACCGGTGTTACCGGACAAGATGGCAGTTACTTAGCTGAGCTTTTATTAGAAAAAGGTTATGAAGTACATGGTATTAAGCGACGAGCATCATCATTAAATACTGAGCGTGTAGATCATATTTATCAAGATAATCATGAAAAAAATCAAAAGTTTTTTCTTCATTATGGTGATTTGACGGACTCTTCAAATTTAACTCGCATTATAAAAGATGTGCAACCGGATGAAGTATATAACTTGGGTGCGCAATCTCATGTTGCAGTTTCCTTTGAATGTCCTGAGTACACAGCTGATGTAGATGCTATGGGGACACTTCGACTATTAGAAGCTATTCGCTTTTTAGGTTTAGAGAAAAAGACTAAGTTTTATCAAGCATCAACTTCTGAGTTATATGGTGAAGTGCAAGAGATACCACAAAAAGAAACAACGCCATTTCACCCTCGGTCACCATATGCCGTTGCGAAAATGTATGCGTATTGGATAGTGGTAAATTACCGTGAGTCTTATGGAATGTATGCGTGTAACGGTATTTTATTTAATCACGAGTCGCCTCGCCGTGGTGAAACGTTTGTTACACGTAAAATTACCCGTGCCATTGCTAATATTTCACAAGGATTAGAGAGTTGTTTGTACTTGGGTAATATGGATGCATTACGTGATTGGGGTCATGCAAAAGACTATGTTCGTATGCAGTGGATGATGTTGCAACAAGATGTAGCAGATGATTTTGTTATTGCTACAGGTAAACAAATCAGTGTTCGTGAATTCGTCACTTTGTCTGCTAAAGAAGCTGGTATAGAGCTAGAGTTTACAGGTGAAGGTCTTAATGAAATTGCAACTGTTAAAGCTATCGTTGGTGATAACGCACCAGCATTAAAAGTTGGTGATATTATTGTTAAAGTTGATCCACGTTACTTTCGACCTGCTGAGGTTGAAACATTGTTAGGGGATCCTTCAAAAGCGAAAGCTAAATTAGGCTGGGTTCCACAAATCACAGTAGAAGAAATGTGTTCAGAAATGGTAGCTAATGATTTAGATAAAGCTAAGCAACATGCCATTTTAAAAAATCATGGTTATAGTCCAGCAGTTGCAGTTGAGTAGATCTTAATGAAAATTTTATTAACGGGTGCTAATGGCATGGTTGGCAGAAATATTTTAGATGTTGCAAAGCAATATCAACATGAATTTTTGGCCCCAAGTAGTATCGAACTTAATTTATTGAACGAAGATTCAGTCAAAAAATATATTAACAAATATCAGCCAGATATGATCATTCATGCTGCAGGCATTGTGGGTGGTATTCAGGCTAATATGGCACATCCAGTTAAGTTCTTAGTTGAGAATATGCAAATGGGACTTAATATACTCACTGCGGCAAATGATTCAGGGGTTAATCGTTTCTTGAATTTGAGTAGTTCTTGTATGTATCCTCGTGATGCGCTGAACCCGTTGAGCGAAGAGTTGATTTTAAAAGGGGAGCTAGAGCCTACTAATGAAGGGTATGCATTAGCTAAAGTTACAAGCACTCGCTTATGCGAATATATTTGTAAAGAAAACCCCAATAAAGCCTATAAAACGATTATCCCGTGCAATTTATATGGCCGTTACGATAAATTTGATCCGAACCATTCACATATGATCCCTGCAGTTATTCGAAAAATTGATGAAGCTAAAAGAAATAATCTGCAAGAAATTGATATTTGGGGAGACGGCGAAGCAAGGCGTGAATTTATGTATGCTGAAGATCTTGCCGATTTTGTTTTCTATGCAATAAATAACTTTGAAAAAATGCCGCAAAATTTGAATGTTGGTTTAGGTACTGATTATACAATTAATGAGTATTATCAAGCTATAGCAAAAGTAGTTGGTTATACCGGTAAGTTTAAGCATGATTTGAGTAAGCCTGTAGGTATGAAGCAAAAATTAATAGACGATAAAAAATTAAAAGAATTTGGCTGGCATTTTAAAACTGAATTAAAAGCCGGTATTAAAAAAACATATGAATTTTATTTAAGTGAGTATTGTAATGACTAATTATGCACTAGCAAGCAGCACATGGGATGAGAATGAATATTCTGCAATTCAAAGAGTAATCGACTCAGATATGTTTACCATGGGTAAAGAAGTTGCTCAATATGAAAAAGACTTTGCAGAATTTTTTGGCTCTAAATATGCTCTAATGGTTAGCTCAGGATCAACAGCAAATTTATTAATGATTGCCTCGTTATTTTTTACTAAAAATGAGTCCTTGAAACTAAAACGTGGCGATGAAGTCATTGTGCCTGCTGTTTCATGGTCAACTACTTACTTTCCGCTTCAGCAGTATGGCTTAAAAGTAAAGTTTGTAGATATTGATCGTCAAACATTAAATATGGATTTAGATAAACTAGAAGCCGCAATTACTGATAATACTAGAGCTATTTTATCGGTTAATTTACTTGGTAACCCGAACAATTTCGCTCGTATGTATGAAATCATTGCTGATCGAAATATTTTTATTCTAGAAGATAATTGTGAATCAATGGGCGCAACCATTGATGGAAAACAAGCAGGTACCTTCGGGGTTATGGGAACGTATAGTTCTTTCTTCTCTCACCATATAGCGACAATGGAAGGTGGGTGTGTTGTTACTGATGATGAAGAACTTTACCATATTCTACTTTGTATACGAGCTCACGGCTGGACACGTAATTTACCTAAATTTAATAAAGTTAGTGGTGAAAAAAGCGATGATGCATTTGAAGAATCATTTAAATTCATGCTACCGGGTTATAACGTTCGTCCATTAGAAATGAGTGGTGCATTAGGTATTGAACAGTTGAAAAAATTACCTAGTTTTATCGAAATACGACGTGAAAATGCTAAACTCTTTCAATCATTGTTTGCTGAACATCCATTTATTGATATTCAGCAAGAAACAGGTTCTAGTAGTTGGTTTGGTTTTTCATTAATTTTAAATGAAAAGGCACCTTATGAACGTTCAACCTTAGTTAGACTATTAACTGAAAACGGTATTGAATGTCGTCCAATTGTTACAGGAAATTTTTTAAAAAATAAAGAAGTACTTGAATATTTTGATTATGAAGTTGCGGGAGATTTAAAAGCTGCAGAGTTTCTTGATACTAATGGTTTATTTATTGGTAATCATCAAGTGTTAATCAAAAGTAAACTTATAGCATTGTTTAATTTGTTAAGCTAAGTCAATTTTAATAATCATGAAATTTATAATTTCCAGGTATTTTATTCTAATATGGTCAAAAACATGAACCCAACTCTGAGTGTCATCACACCTACATATAATTGCTTTCAATATATTAGTCGTAGTTATAAAAATCTTTGTGCACAGACTTTTACAGATTGGGAGTGGGTGATTGTAAATGATGGTTCAACAGATGCTACAAAAGAGTTAATAAATAATATTAGTGCTAATGATAAGCGTGTGAAAGTTTACCACTTTGATGTAAATAAAGGCCGTGGAGCTGGGCGCGAGTTCGCGATAAATAAATCTAATTCAGATTGTATTGTAATTTGGGATGTGGATGACCTTTATCATCCATCTAGGCTCGAACTTGTTTATAATAGTTTGATATTAAAAGGTCTTGATTTTTTTTGTTCTTATGCACTTGTTGTAACAAATGATTTTGAAATAAAAGGAGGAAGACATTTCTACCATAACAGCGAACAGGCGCCTTCTTTTGTTCATCCGACTTTAGCTTTTAATAAAAGTAAAATAAATTTAGATTATTTCTATGATATCACCATGAAAGCAGGTGAAGATTTTAGGCTGATGATGATTTTAGACAAAGATTATAAAGGAGAGTATTGTGAAAAATACTTAATGCTCTATTTCGAAGATAGAGAAGTAAATATATCTAAAACGCTCTTAGTATATAAATCACATTTACGTTCGTACAAGTCATATTTAAAAGGTATTGAATATAGCTTTATTTCAGTGTTTTTTAGGTTGACTAAGATGCGTATTAAAATGCTCATGTTAAAAGCACTATCACCTTTCCCTAAAATATATTTAAAAACCGTGAAGTATAGAAATAAAAGCCTGGTAGATATGAAGTTGCTTAATGAACCTTTAGTTTCTTTAGCTTTAGAATATAAAAAGTGAAAATTTCAAAAGATACTTTTTTTTTGATTTTGGATAAGTTGTTTCAATTAACATCATCTTTAATTTTGGGAGTTGTATTAGCTAGATATTTGAGTGTGGATTCTTTCGGCTCTTTAAGTTATGTGATTGGAATAGCCTCTATATTTATCGCTTTCTCTAAATTTGGGCTAGATAATATTGTAATACACGAGCTAGTAAAGGGCAAAAATATTAATTTGATTTTATCATCTGCATTTTTAATTAAATTGGTATTAAGCTTTTTAATAACTATTACTTCTTATTTATTATTAGCACTGTTTTTACCAGAAAAAAGTCAAGTGTTTTTTATTGTATTAATTACGGCTTCAAGTATTTTTCAATCATTTGAAATTGTTGATTTTGCAAATCAATCTGTAAATAAAAATATATATTCAGTATATGCACGACTACTAACCTTGATTGTGATTGTTTCTGTAAGGTTACTTGGTGTCTTTTATGGTTTTGATCTTTCATTTTTCATTTACACTTATTTTTTTGAAAAGTTTTTGTTAGCAATGTTTTATCTTTCAATTAAATCTTACTTACACAACCGTAAAGATAAATTTGAATTGATTTTTGATATTGAAACTATCAAATATTTAATAAAAAGAAGTTGGCCGCTATCACTTAGTACTCTAATGGTCTTACTTTATATGAAGGTTGATATGATCATGTTGAATTACTATTTCGATCTAAAAGTTGTCGGTTTGTATTCTATTGCTACAAGACTTATTGACATGCTTTATATTTTACCTACATTAATTATGACATCTATTATGCCGAAACTTGTAATGTATTACAGCCAATCCAATAAAGATTTTGATGACATTTATAGTAAATTATTTAAAACAATGTATGCGGTTTCATTGGCTTCTATTACACTAACCTTTTATTTTGGAGCTGATGCTATTAGCTTTATCTTTGGTTCTGAGTATAAAGACTCTGCAAGCATATTATTATTATTAGTTATGAGTTCTGTTTTTGCAATGTCAGGAATAGTATCTAGTCGATGGTTTGTTATTAAAAACTTACAAAAATTCACACTTTCAAGAACCTTTTTAGGCTTGATTGTAAACGTAGTACTTAACTTTATATTAATCCCTAAATATGGTGCTATAGGTGCAGCATTTGCTACATTAATATCTCAATTTGTTGCAAGTTATTTGGTCAATTTTTTTAGCCGACAATGCAGGCCTTTATTCTATCTTCAAACTAAATCATTTTTATTTTTATAAATTAGGTCATTATGAAAAAAATTCCAATAAGTATTATTACAGCTTGCTTTAACAGCGAAAATACAATACAAGCTACTTTTAACAGTTTGCTAAATCAAACTTCGAAAAATTTCGAACATATAATCATTGATGGCGGGTCAACAGATAAAACTAAGGATTTAATTAATCTTTACATTAAGCAGGCAGATTATACCGTTATATATAAATCCGAACCTGATGACGGCCTGTATGATGCTATGAATAAAGGGATAAAATTATCAAATGGAACTTTTATTGGCATTTTAAGTAGTGATGATTGGTATGAAAAAAATGCTATTGAAAGTATCTTATCAACAAACTTAAATAGTGCAGATATCATTTATGGCTTTTTGAGATTAATTAAGGATAAGCAAGAATTGATGGTGAGGAGATCAAATTTAAAGTTTATAGATAGCCTAGAAGGAATGATACAACATCCGTCTTGTTTTGTTCGAAAAGAAAACTACCTTAAAGCCGGTTTATACGATACATCATATAAAGTTTGTGCCGATCAAGATTTATTTTTAAATATGATTAGGGATGGCGCTAAATTAGTACAAGTTGATAATATAATAGCTAATTTTACAATGACAGGGACCTCATATACTGTTGACTCTAGTGCTGAGATTGTTAGGTATAAATTAAAATATAATTTAATTAGTAAAAAAAGAGCAATTATAGTTTTACTAAAATGTAAGTTATTAGGTTTATTTAAAAGGTAAGTATAATGCAAAATAAATGGAATATTGTTTTAGATAATCTTAAAGAGTCACACTCATATATTGAAAAATTAATTGCAGGACGAAAAGTATGCTATTTGGATATACCTTTTCATTTTAATGTAGGTGACTTATTAATATACAAAGGAACAGAGAGATTTTTTAAAGATAATAACATTAAAATAAATTACAGGTCATTTGCTACAAATTGTAATTTAAAAAAAGTAGAAGAATGCGATGTTATTTTACTGCATGGAGGTGGTAATTTTGGTGATATATATTCTTTGCATCAAGATTTTAGAGAGAAAATAATTAAAAAGTTCCCTCATAAAGTTATTATTTGCTTACCTCAATCAATACATTTTAATAATTTAGACGAGTTAGAGCGTAGTGCTAGAGTTTTTAAAAAACACAAAGAATTTTTTCTTCTTGTCCGTGATAAAGAGAGCTTAGATACTTCTACTAAGTTTACCGATAAATCAGCATTAATCCCAGATATGGCACATAGCCTGCATCCTTTAATTGATAAATCCGAATTAATTACTGCAGTAAACCCCACTAAACTTCTAAATTTAAAAAGGGTTGATGTGGAAAAGGTTAACATCAATAGTAATATTAACAAGCGCTCTTTTGATTGGAACCAAATTATCACTCGTTATGATAAATACTCTCATAAGTTACTATCTAAAGTTAGTAGAATTTGCCATACATTCACTATGGATGAATGGGAAGCGCAAACTGATATTATTGTTTTTAATTCTATAAATTATTTTTATGATTTTGAAGAAGTACATACCGATCGTTTACATGGTTTTATTTTGGCTTATCTTTTAGGGAAAAAAGTAAGTCTATTAGATAATTCTTATGGAAAAAACAAAAGGTATGTAAGTGCCTGGTTCAGTACTGATGATGAAATGATAAAGATTATAGGTTCTAAATAAATGTTAATACGTATAATATCTTTGTTTTCATCCCCTTTAAGGAAGGTTGTTAGAAGCTTTGAATATTCTTTTTTTGACGCAATAGATAATATAAGTTATGTATCGGATAAGAAGTTTAATCACCAGTTGTTTATTAAGCGTTACCGAAAGCAACCCAGCAAAGGAGAAATAGGTTGTGCGCTAAGCCATGCTACTTTGTTAACTGAATCTAGTTGTGATACTACAGTAAGATGGACTTGTGTTTTAGAAGATGATGCTATGCCAGAAATTAACTTTGAACTGTTTTTAAAAGAGCTATCAGAAATAGAGACAGAAAAACCAACTATAATTATACTTGGATATTCTAAAACAAAAAAAAGTAACTTTCTTATTCATAAATTAAAATATCCACTCTATGATAAATATTGTATTGGGGGGTATCAGGTAGGTAAAACTTTTGCTACCCTTTGCGGGACTGTTGGTTATGTAGCGAATAAGGCAGCAGCTGATTTATTTTCTGATATAGATGAGGTTTATTGGGTTGCAGACGATTGGGATATGATTGCTACTTTAGGCGTCGATATTCATCATGTTTCAACTCCTTTAATTTACGAAGATCTTGATTCACCTAGTACTACTGGCAATGTTGTTCACTGTGCCAATAGTTTCTTTTCTCATCCCTTAGGTAACTTAAAAATTATCTTATTAAATCAATTTAAAGTATGTATGGTTAAGGCTAATGCACTTAAAAAATTATGCCAACGGCAATAGTACTGTTCAGAGGGTAATTTATTCATTTATCTTCTTTATTTGCTTCTTTAGAATATCATTAATAAATTCCAATTTATATTTATCGCTTATATTTGGTGTGGGGGGGCTTGTTTTAGCTTTTTACCCTAATAATAGATCGATGTTACTTAAGTCGATACCAACAGTGGCTATTTTATTTTTGTTTTTTATGTTTTTTTATTCATTGGCTGTTGATTTAGTCACTGGTAATCTATTTGAATATTACGCATCGTCTTTTGCTATTCGTATATTATTCATGATTTTTTGCTCTATTTTACCCGCATATTTTATTGTTAAAATGTTCTTAAGAGGGTCTTCAACATTATTACGAAAAATTATGTTTATGGCATTTGCGTTGCAATTGATTTTTTTTGCCGCTTCATATTTAATCCCTGGAGTTAAGCCATTACTTTATGGTCTTATGGGGGCATCCGATTCTGTTAATTTGTTAAAGTGGAATATGGAAACTAGAGGCTTCGGTCTATCTAATGAAATTAATTATACATCTCCATTCTTAATGGTTGTGTTATCAATTTTCTTCTTTAAAAATATTTTTTTTAAATTGATTGTTTTACTAACACAAGTAGTTAATTCTAATAATACTGTTATAGCAGCTATATTAGGAGGGCTTTTTTCTAAGCTTAGCTTTTTAGTTAAATTATTTCTCTTTACTTCATCTTTTTTATTTTTTGCCTTTGTAGCTATAAAATATCTACCAAGGTTTAGTAATGAGTTTGCAAATGGTGGCTTCTACACAATTGAAGTTTTATTCAACAAGCATTTTTATGCAATTAATCATAATATATTGGAAGTGATAGCAGGTACAGGAGTCTACGTTTATGGTGGTGCATCCAAATATCTTTCTGATATGGGGTTTGTCATTATTTTTAATTATGGTGGTGTAATATACTCTTTACTATTTTCGTCTTTTATTTTGCTTTGTTGCTTAAGAGTCGGTTATTCTTTTTCTTTTGTATTTTTGTGGGTTTTAGTCGGAATAGTATTAAATTTGAAAGGTTTATTATTAGGTGCAAATGGTTATGTATTTATGACTTTTTTGTTTCTTTTTAACAGGTTTTATAGGATTAATTTAAAAAGTGTTTAAAAATAAAGTTTTATTAATTACGGGCGGCACAGGCTCATTTGGCAACGCAGTTCTTCGTCGATTTTTAGATAGTGATATCAAAGAAATTCGTATTTTTTCGCGAGATGAAAAAAAGCAAGATGATATGCGTAAGAATTTCAACTCTAATAAATTAAAGTTTTATATTGGTGATGTACGCGATTACCAAAGCGTTTCAAATTGCATGCGTGGTGTTGATTTTATTTTTCACGCGGCGGCTTTAAAACAAGTGCCTTCTTGCGAGTTTTACCCTTTGGAAGCTGTTAAAACTAATGTTATTGGCTCTGAAAATGTACTTGAAGCAGCTATTAACCATAATGTTAAAAAGGTTGTATGTTTAAGTACTGATAAAGCTGTTTATCCTATTAATGCAATGGGGACATCTAAAGCTATGATGGAGAAAGTTATTGTAGCTAAGTCTCGTAATGTTCCAGAAGGTATGACTATTTGTACCACTCGATACGGCAATGTAATGGCTTCTCGTGGTTCTGTTATTCCGTTATTTGTGCGTCAAATTATAGAACAGCTGCCTATTACGATTACAGACCCAAGCATGACACGTTTTATGATGACATTAGATGATGCTGTTGATTTGGTTATTCATGCATTTACGAATGGAGTTAACGGAGATATTTTTGTACAAAAAGCACCAGCCGCAACTATTGATGTTTTAACTCAAGCTATTTTTAGTTTGATGAAAAAACCAAATCATAAAGTTAATGTTATCGGTACTAGACACGGTGAAAAGTTATTTGAAGCTTTATGTAGTAGAGAAGAGATGTTCGTAGCCCAAGACCAAGGTGATTACTATCGAATTCCTGCAGATAATCGAGATTTAAACTATTCACAATATACTGACGAAGGTGAAAAAGATCTGTCTAAAGTTGAAGATTACAATTCACACAATACTCATCGCTTAGATGTTGAAGGTATGGTTGAACTTCTTCGTAAACTTGATTTTATGCGTGAAATTGAAGCCGGGAATTTGATAGTACCTGAAGGTGTTTAAATGAATATTTTAGTTACTGGTGCAAATGGTTTTATCGGTCGAAATTTATGTGTTTTTTTGAGTGAAGCGGGTTATAAGAATATTAATACCATCACTCGTGAGGATACCAAAAGTAATATTTCAGCAAAAGTAGCACAAGCGGATTTTATTTATCATTTAGCGGGTGTCAATCGTCCAGAAAACGAACTTGAATTCAAAGAGGGAAATTCAGATTTAACTGCATTAATTGTTAATGAACTGATTCTCAATGATAAAAAGACACCTGTTGTTTTATCTTCATCTGTTCAAGCCGAATTAGATAATGCTTATGGTGCGAGTAAAACTAGCGCTGAAAATATAATCAAAGAGTATCAAATAAAATCAGGTGCCGATGCTTTTATTTATCGATTGCCTAACGTTTTTGGTAAATGGTGTCGCCCGAATTATAATTCAGCGATTGCGACATTTTGCTATAATACGATTAATGATCTACCAATCATAATAAATAATGCAGAAGCAAAGCTAAGTCTTGTATATATTGATGATGTTTGCTTGAACTTTCTTCGTTTACTCGATCCTAATATCACTAATAGTGAAAAGTGTGAGATAACTCCAGTTTACAAAACTACAGTTGGAGATGTTGTTGAACTGTTAACTAAATTCAAGGTAAGTAGAGAAACTCTTATTACAGAGAAGGTAGGTACTGAATTTACCCGAGCTTTGTACTCAACTTATATCAGTTATTTAGCCCCTGAACAGTTTTCATATTTAGTGGCAAGACATAGTGATGAGCGCGGTACATTTGTTGAAATGCTCAAAACAAAGGATGCAGGGCAGTTTTCATTTTTTACTGCACATCCTGGAATAACTCGTGGAGGACATTACCATCATACGAAAACTGAAAAATTTTTAGTGATCAAAGGTAATGCATCATTTAAATTTCGACATATTGTTAGTGGTGAGTTCTATGAGTTACTTATTAATGCTGAACAGTCAGAAGTAGTAGAGACAGCTCCAGGGTGGTCGCATGATATTACTAATATAGGTGAAGACGAAATGATTGTTATGCTATGGGCGAATGAAATATTTGATCGTGAAAACCCTGACACGATTAATTTTAAGGTTTAATAATGAAAAAGTTAAAAGTAGTTAGTGTTGTTGGTACTCGACCTGAAATAATTCGTTTATCAAGAGTTCTTTCAAAACTAGATGAACATTGTGAACATATTATTGTGCACACTGGCCAAAATTACGATTACGAATTAAATCAAATATTTTTTGATGATCTTGAGCTTCGTAAACCAGATTATTTTCTTAATGCTGCAGGAAAAAATGCTTCTGAGACTATTGGACAAATCATCATTTCCGTAGATGATGTCCTTGAAAAAATTAAACCAGAGGCATTGCTTGTATTGGGCGATACAAATAGCTGTTTAGCAGCTATACCGGCAAAAAGGCGAAAGATTCCTATTTTTCACATGGAAGCTGGTAATCGTTGTTTTGATATGAGAGTGCCTGAAGAAATAAACCGAAGAATTGTCGATCATACTGCAGATATTAATTTAACATATAGTGATATTGCTAGAGAATATTTACTTGCTGAAGGCTTGACTCCAGATCGAACGATTAAGACCGGTAGCCCGATGTATGAAGTTTTAGAACATTACTCTCAGGGGATTGACGCTTCAGATATATTGAATGACTTGAAATTAAGTAAAGGCAAATATTTTGTTGTAAGCGCGCACAGGGAAGAAAATGTTGATTCAGATATTAATTTTGAAAAATTGGTTTTAACACTTAATACTGTTGCTGAAAAGTATAATGAGCCAGTGATTGTCTCTACACATCCAAGAACACAAAAAAGAATTGATGCCAAAAATATTGAGTTTCATCCAATGGTTCAGTTATTAAAGCCTCTTGGATTTAAAGATTATGTGAAACTACAAAAAGAAGCACGCGCTGTTCTATCTGATAGCGGAACAATTAATGAAGAGTCATCCATTTTAAACTTCCCAGCATTAAACTTACGGGAAGCACATGAACGCCCTGAAGGCATGGAAGAGGCTTCGGTAATGATGGTTGGATTAGAGCCTATTAGGGTGATGCAAGCGTTAGCTATTTTAGAGAAACAATGTAGAGGCGAAGAGAGAACATTACGTCAAGTAGCTGATTATTCCATGCCGAATGTAGCAGATAAAGTTGTTAGAATTATTCACTCTTATACCGATTATGTTAATCGTGTTGTTTGGAAAAAATATTAATGCATTTAGCGTTTATAATTGACGACTATCTGCCTGATAGCACAAGAGTTGGTTCAAAAATGTTACATGAGTTGGCTCTTAACTTTATTGCTAATGGGCACCAAGTAACGGTTATAACGCCAAGTGTTAATCATCAATCAAATAGTTTAGATGTTATTCAAATTGATGAAGTGAGTGTTTGGCGGTTTGCAAACGGTCCCGTTAAGGATGTCGGCAAAGTTAAACGTGCTATTAATGAAACTCTAATGTCTTTTAATGCTTGGCGGTCGATTTCATCAAAAGTAACTAAGGATACCTTTGATGGTATTGTTTATTATTCACCATCTGTTTTTTTTGGCCCATTAGTTAAAAAAATTAAAAATAAATGTGAATGTAACGCTTATCTTATTCTTCGGGATATTTTTCCACAGTGGGCTATAGATGCTGGAATAATTAGTACAAAATCTTTAATTACTCGCTATTTTAGATATTTTGAATCACTAAACTATAAAAATGCTAATGCTATAGGGTTAATGTCAGAAAAAAACCTTGAACTTTTTCAGTCTATCCGTCCCGAATTGAAAAATACACATGTGCTCTTTAACTGGGCTGCAATAACCCCTTTTGGCTATATTGATCAAGTCGATAGTATCCGTAAACAGTTAGCTCTTGAAGATAAAATTATATTCTTTTACGGCGGAAACATTGGTCATGCTCAAGATATGAAGAATTTAATGAAATTAGCTAAAGGACTTAAAGAGCAAAGTGCAGCCCACTTTTTATTTATTGGGCAAGGCGATGAAGTTGAGTTGATAACTCGCCTAGCAAGTGAGTGGGATTTAGATAATGTAACTATTCTACCTTCAATTACTCAATTTGAATTTAAACGAGTACTGGCAGAAGTTGATGTTGGCTTATTTTCTCTAGCTAAAAATCATACAGCACATAATTTCCCCGGTAAGATTTTAGGTTATATGGTGGAATCTTTACCTATATTAGGTAGTGTAAACCCATACAATGACTTACAAGAAATTATTAATGGAGCAGATGCTGGTAGAGTATTTGTTAATGGCGAAGATGAAGCACTATTAGCAGAAGCTAAAAGGCTATTAGAAGATTCAAAACTTCGTACCAGACAGGGAAACAGCGCTTTCCAACTACTGAATAATAAATTCTCAGTTGAAGCAGCCGCAAAGTTAATATTTAAACACCTAAGTTAGATAATATATTAATTCACATTATATTGATTAAAGTGATGGATATAAGCCGAAATAATCATTTGAAATCGGCATTGCTAAGACAGTTGCTTGGTTTTTGAATAACAAAGAATGTTGGAAAAGTGTAAAAGACAGCTTATATCAAAACTGGATAGCTGAGCAGTACTCATAATTACCTAGGAATAAATAATGAAAATAGCAATAGCTGGTACTGGCTACGTTGGTTTATCAAACGCAATGTTGCTAGCGCAGCATAATGAAGTGATTGCGGTTGATATAATTAAAGAGAAAGTAGATTTATTAAATCAAAAAAAAATCACCAATTGTCGATGTTGAAATTGAAGACTTCTTAGCTAATAAAGTTATCGATTTTAAAGCGACTCTTGATAAGAAATTGACTTATTCAGATGCTGATTTTGTCATTATTGCTACACCAACTGATTATGACTTAGAAACAAACTATTTTAATACCACTTCAGTTGAAGCGGTTATAAAAGATGTTCTGGCTGTTAACCCTAATGCTGTGATGATTATTAAATCTACTGTCCCAGTGGGTTACACTGAAAATATTAACCAAGAGCTTAATTGTCCAAATATTATGTTCTCGCCAGAGTTTTTACGTGAAGGTAAAGCCTTGCATGACAACCTTTATCCTTCTCGCATAATTGTTGGTGAACAAAGTGAGTGTGCAAAAGTATTTGCTAATTTGTTGGTACAAGGTGCGATAAAAAGAAAATATTGACGTTTTATTTACTGACTCTACGGAAGCTGAAGCGGTTAAGTTATTTTCGAACACTTATTTGGCAATGCGTGTAGCTTACTTTAATGAGCTTGATAGTTACGCTGAAGCACATGGCTTAGACTCTAAACATATTATTGAAGGTGTTGGTTTAGATCCTCGTATTGGTAACCATTATAACAACCCGTCATTTGGTTATGGTGGTTATTGTTTACCTAAAGATACTAAACAATTATTAGCTAATTATAATAACGTCCCAAATAATATTATTCGCGCTATTGTTGATGCGAACACCACACGTAAAGACTTTATTGCCGGTTATAGAAGAAAAAGAGTTTTTTAACTCTGCTGTTTATAATGACCTCGATGTTTTTAAGAAAGTATCTGATGTGATTGTGTCAAATCGCATGGATGCTGAATTAGCCGACGTTAAAGTTAAAGTGTACACGCGCGACTTATTTGGCAGTGATTAATTAGTAGTAATTATTTAGATTACAGCGAGCTGCTTATTTTTATACAATGAGCAGATATAATATTTAGGTGTTAAATGAAGTTTTTAGTTACCGGAGCTGCCGATTTATTGGTTTTCACGTAACATAAAAATTATATGGACAAGGTCATGACGTTGTTGGTATTGATAATCTTAATGTTTACTATGATGTTAACCTATAAAGCTTGCGCGTTTAGCTTAGTTAGATAAGTTTACTGTTTACTGAAGAAAAATTTGATAGGGTTATACATTTAGCAGCGCAAGCAGGCGTTAGATATTCCATTGATAATCCTATGGCGTATGCCGGTTCAAATTTAATTAGCCTTTTAACCATTCTTGAAGGCTGTCGTAATAATAATGTCGAACATTTAATATATGCTTCTTGTAGTTAATAATTGTGTTTTGGGATGTTATTAATATCATTTTGTCAGCACGCACGATAAATTTACAATTTAATAAATAAAGTACTAAATAAATATTATAAAGAATTTACTTAGTATGTACTTAAGGACAGAGATGAACAATATGATTTTACCGGTAATTATGGCAGGCGGCTCTGGTTCGAGACTGTGGCCGTTATCACGTCAAATGTTTCCTAAGCAATTTCTAACTTTGCATGGTGAATCTTCCATGTTACAAGCAACAGCAGAACGCTTAGTTGATATTGAACACTCACCAGCTATTGTTATTTGCAATGAAGAGCATCGCTTTTCGGTAGCAGAGCAGTTTCGCTTAAAAAATATCCCTAATAACGGGATAATTCTTGAGCCAGTTGGTCGTAACACAGCACCTGCTATAGCCTTGGCCGCTTTACAAGCAATGAAAAACGGACAAGATCCTTTATTATTAGTGCTTGCAGCAGATCATGTGATAAAAAATGAGCAAGCATTTGCTGAGTCAGTCGAGCAGGCTAAAATACATGCCGAAGCTGGGAAGTTAGTTACTTTTGGTATAGTGCCTACCACTCCTGAAGTGGGTTATGGTTACATCAAACGTGGTGAAGAACTTTCAAGTGCCGGGTATAGTGTTGCTGAGTTTGTTGAAAAGCCAAATCAGGCTACTGCTGAATCTTACTTATCTACAGGTGATTATTATTGGAATAGCGGCATGTTTTTGTTTAAAGCTAGCCGTTATTTAGCCGAGCTAACAATCCACCGTCCTGATATTTTAGCCGCATGTGAAAAAGCCATGGCTGAAACTCAAAATGATTTAGACTTTATTCGTGTTGATAAAGTTGCTTTTGAGTCATGCCCTGATGATTCAGTTGATTATGCTGTGATGGAAAAAACTGCAGACGCGGTAGTTGTACCTATGGATTGCGGTTGGAGCGATGTAGGTAGTTGGTCTGCTTTGTGGGAAGTTAGCGATAAAGATGCTAATGGTAATGCCTTAATAGGTGATGTAATTGCTGTTGATACTAAAAATACTTTAGTACATGCGCAAGATAAATTAGTGGCGACTGTTGGTCTTGAAGATATAGCTATTGTGGAAACTAAAGACGCTATTTTAGTATCTAAGCTTTCAGAAGTTCAAAAAGTTAAGCAAATAGTAGAGCACTTAAAAGCCGAAGAACGTTCTGAATTTAAGCATCATAGAGAAGTATATCGCCCGTGGGGAGCCTACGACTCGATTGATACTGGTGAACGTTTTCAAGTAAAACGGATCACTGTTAAGCCAGGTGCTAAATTATCTGTACAAATGCATCATCACAGAGCTGAACATTGGATTGTAGTATCCGGTACGGCGAAAGTAACAAATGGTGATAAAGATATTTTATTAACTGAAAATCAGTCAACGTATATTCCGGTTGGCGTTATTCACGCATTAGAAAACCCAGGCAAAGTGCCTTTAGAATTGATTGAAGTACAATCAGGTTCATATTTAGGTGAAGACGATATTGTGCGCTTTGAAGATAAATATGGCCGCATTTAAATTTTAAGTATAGTAAATATTGAAAGGTATTGATTATCCCACTGCCTTTTATAAAAGTGTAAAGAGAATATTAATGACTAAAAAACTAACTTGCTTCAAAGCTTACGACATTCGCGGACAATTAGGTGAAGAACTTAATACCGAAATTGCATATCGTATTGGACGTGCAATGGGCGAGATACTAAAGCCCAAAAAAATTGTAGTTGGTGGTGATGTTCGTTTAACTTCTGAAGAACTAAAGTTAGCATTGGCTGATGGTTTACTAGATGCAGGTGTTGATGTCATCGATTTAGGTATGACAGGTACAGAAGAAATCTATTTCGCTACTTCTTATCTAAAGGTAGATGGCGGCGTGGAAGTTACGGCAAGTCATAATCCAATGGACTATAATGGCATGAAGTTAGTCAAAGAAGAATCAAAACCAATTAGTGGCGATACTGGCTTATTCGATATCAAGGCTTTAGCTGAAACACAAAGTTTTGCCGAAAAATCTGCTGTTCGAGGTACATTAACTCAATCTTCAACATTAATTGCTTATGTTGAGCATCTTCTTGGTTATGTTACGTTATCTAATTTTAAACCACTGAAAATTGTGGTTAATTCGGGTAATGGTGCCGCTGGTCATGTTATTGATGTTATTGAGTCTGAATTTAAGAAAAAGCATGTACCGATTGAATTTATTAAAGTACATCATGAAGCCAATGGTAATTTTCCAAATGGTATTCCAAATCCTCTATTACCTGAGAACCGCCAAGATACTATAGATGCAGTAATTGCTAATAAAGCCGATATGGGTATAGCATGGGATGGCGATTTTGACCGTTGTTTTTTATTCGATGAGAAAGGTCAATTTATTGAAGGTTACTATATTGTTGGTTTATTAGCTGAAGCATTTTTGCAAAAAAATGCAGGAGCTAAAATTATTCATGATCCTCGCTTAACTTGGAATACCATTGATGTAGTTGAAGCTGCAGGTGGTGTATCCGTGTTATGCAAAACTGGACATGCATTTATTAAAGAACGTATGCGTAGTGAAGATGCGGTTTATGGTGGTGAAATGTCTGCTCATCATTATTTTCGTGATTTTATGTATTGTGATTCTGGTATGATCCCTTGGTTGTTAGTTGCCGAGTTACTCTGTGTTAAAAACTTAAAGTTGTCAGATGCAGTTTCACAACGTATCGCCGCTTATCCGTCTTCAGGTGAGATTAATTCAAAACTTGAAAATCCTAAATTAGCAATTACACGGGTGTTAGAAAAATATCAGGCTGATGCTGTGTTGATTGATCATACAGATGGTATATCACTTGAGTTTAATGATGCTAATGGAGAGTGGCGTTTTAATTTACGTAGCTCAAATACCGAACCTGTTGTTAGATTAAATGTTGAATCTAAAACTAACATATCTTTAATGAAAACTAAAACTGATGAGATACTTGCAATACTTAATGCATAGTACTTCATAGATATAAATTATTAAAACAGATACTAATATCATAAATTAAAAATATTCATCTATAAAATCATGACAAGAAGATCAACAATCAATACAATGAAATAAATATTTCAATTAAGGACAGTAATGCCAAACAAAATCACAAAAGCGGTAATCCCTGTAGCGGGTTTAGGCACACGGATGTTACCAGCAACAAAAGCTATTCCAAAAGAAATGCTTCCAATAGTAGATAAACCGCTCATTCAATATATTGTTAATGAATGTATTGCTGCTGGTATTAAGGAGATTGTTTTAGTTACACACTCTTCTAAAA
>TARA_R110001583_G_scaffold33397_6_pt1 | contig 19476 bp, 20 predicted proteins | sample TARA_R110001583 | Tara Oceans TARA_R110001583 (sample SAMEA4398432) | marine metagenome | biome: Polar Biome; feature: [MES] marine water layer (ENVO:01000295) within the mesopelagic zone...; material: water (ENVO:00002006), including particulate matter (ENVO:01000060) such as...... | reverse complement strand
CCCCCCCGTGGATTCTTTTTCAGGTCTGCCCATTTGCTTTTGGACACCCAGTCTTTCAATTCTCCGATGTATTCCAAGTCATCCAGGGCAGCCAGTTTCTCCAGTATGTTTCGGGTCTCCTGCAACTGCGCTGTCCATTTTTCATCCAGTTGCTTGTATTGAGCCGCACCTATCTGAAGAATTTGCTGGCTTAGTTCCTGATGTGTCTTATTATGCTCGTCGCTCATGTTAGCCCCAACTTTGCCCGTATGGGTGGTAGTATTTGCGCCTTATCCGATGGTGACAAACGCGCCAACCGCTCGCTCGCCTGATCGAAATGGCCCCCACGTTCAGCAAGATAATTATCAATTCTTTCCTGAACTACTTCGGCCTTCGTAGTACTGCCAAGCCGTTTCTCTACTACCCAAGCGAGCACTTCCTCCTGCTCATCTGTAATTGTCACAGTATAACTAGGCATTTGGGCCCTCCAATGCTAAAAGTCGTTGCTCCAAAACATCGCATCGTTGCTTTGTTTCCATAAGTTTACAATAGGTTTGCCAGATAGCCCCCTCGTTCATAGCGAATCTTGGTTGAACCGCAAACAACCCCTCACCATTTTCATCCAATGGTCCGAGTATCCCAAGTTTATGCAGCTTTTCGTAACTAAAAGGCGGGACGCCATAATCAGAAGTGTCCCAAGGTGTTTCCTTGATACCCTTCCCGCCACTGATAAACTTCTGGAGTCCCCTTACGCCCATGATGTCGTCTTCATCATCCAAGGCTACCAGTGTCGTATTCCCTAAATGAAGCTCCCCGTCATCACTCTTTAATAATAAGCGAGTAGTGGTTTGAGCCATGATGACAAAAAGATTGGAATTGCTCGCCATCGTTGTTAAGGCATTTGACCCATTGTGCTGCGCCGCCCTGAAGGTTATCTGTCCATGCGAACTGGTGGTGTCGGTAGTCGGAGGTGCCCCCCCTACGACATCAACCAAGAACGCAAGAGTCCCGCCCGATTCCTCTAATGCTGTTATTAAGACTCCACCCGTAGCAGCCGTTGCTTTTTGAATAGTAAAGTAATCATCAGTTTCCGTATTAGACGGCCCCGGACTAACTGAAGTCACACCATGAGCAACATCGCTTGACTTGAGTACCAGTGCGTAATCGTCATTCGCCGCCTGATTAATCGTTAGTCCAACGGTCATATTGGCATTGGCGGTATCGCCTAAAAATAAAATTTTATTAATCAACGCCATATTTGTAGTACCGGCTATCTCAAAATTGAGCGTTGACCCGCCTACAACATCTACGTATGCCGAGGTACCGTCATGATCCCCCAATCGGAGATAATCAGTAGCAGGAGTGGTATTGCTGTGAAGATAGAGATTGGGATGCGTCGTAGCCGCTATGTTCCAATCAGTAGCCACCGCTCCCAGGTCGGTAACATGCAATCCCTGGTTGGAATTCCCTAACGCGATAACCAATGAGTGGTTACTGGAATCGCCAGTAGACCATCGGATATCTGCGTCCCCGCCAGTCCCGAATGTTGCATTTACACCGTCGCTAAACGTCAGATCCCCACTGATAACCGCCCCACCTGATAAGGTTTGACCGTCCAGATTCAAGGTTCCAGTAAGTGGGGATATTAAGGATAGGGAATTATTGTAAATATTATTGAACTCGGCGTTCCATGTCCCCGCCTCAATTGTCCCACCGTCCGATGCTGTAACTAAAAGACTTAAAGCCATAATTATTCCTTAACTATCCAAGTTGGATACACGGGATTGAGCGGCCCTTTCTATTTTCAAGCCTACCTCATATACGTCAGCACCCTGATCATTCCCGCCTTGTTGGATCTTGAATTTGACCGATCTTGCGTTTCCATTCGTATGAGCTACGTTATTAGGATAGGCCGTCTGCAATACCCCGCCACCGAACACACCCGTACCGAACACGCTTGTTCCCCAAATAGCTCCAGTTGTGCCCTGATTGAACTTGTATTCTTGGGCGGACGCTGAATCTCTAGTAAGGGATACGGTCAGGTCATAATCTCCCACAGGACGGCTTTTAACGTACATATCAGCTATCGTCATGGGTTGATCCCCGTCAGCCAGGGTTACATTCGGAGTTTCTACGTCCATGTTGTAGGCAGTGGAACCTGGAAGCAACCGAGTCGGGTGGTCCTCCTGAAGCACGTAGCCATCCGTACTACCAAAAACCAAATCCTTTACCCCAGTAGTAGGATTGATCCTTAAAGCTGCACTCATAGCGTCCCTACGCCACGTAAATGCCTTGATGCCTTCCTCCGGTCTGATGTAGCTAAGTCCCAAGGCCATATCTTCCTCAGTCCCTTCGAGTGATGCCAGTGTGAAAAATACAGTGCTTTTCTCCCTGTTATTGACAGCCCAGGACCGATTCATACGTTTCCGATCTATCAACTCTCGAAAGAACTTCTTTAAAAACCGGGTTTGATCTGCCTGTTGAAAGTCTCCCGTTTTCTCTGTTCCCTCTAAAGAATAAACTCCGTTGTCTCCCAACCACCAAATATCATCCCCTACCGATACCATCCCATTCGGAGATTGAAGGGGTACACCGGATATCAAATGATCCATTCGGAATTCATCTATGCTTCGTCCTGATAGAATATGAATGCTCCCCCAGTTAGGCCCCTTGAATACAGCTAAACGCCCCTTATACGGTAAGGCCCCAATAATGATATCTCCATCGTCATCATCGGCTGTGACAAGTCCTGTGTCCGCGCCTGTCCATGTTTGAGGGAGTCCGAAAGCAGAGTATCTGAGCGATGACGGCGTTGCGTTAATACCGTAAGCGAAAAGCCGATTGGCGTACCGAACCGCCCCCCTACCTGCCGGTGGAGAACCTGTTAGGGTAGCCGCATTCCCCGATGAAGTAATTTGTAAAGGGGTATTATTGTCTGAGGTCCAGAATGTGAGAACGTCGCTTAATTGGGCGAATACAGGGACTGTGTTGGCTGTTATCGTAGCCCCACCCGTAATGTCTGTTGTTGCTCCGGAATCGTTCATTGTGTGGAGTGTGCCATCTGAGGCCAGGACCACGAATCGATTGGCAAATGTCCCAGAGGTTCCGGCTACATAGAAATGATACATTCCAGTGATATTGGCTCCACTGGCGATAGCTGTCCCGTTGATCCGATTAGCTCCCCCTGCCTTCCTAAAAGCTCCACTCACGTCGTACATGACGTTTTCGGCTTTCTGGAGAAAATTAAGCTGGCGTACCTCGGGGGCAAGATCGGTGGCGTATCCCCCTTGGAATTTATATGCTAGGGTTTGGTATCGTTCAGCCATTATTGAATTTCTTCCCCAATAATCGTAAACGTATGAGCATCATTAGTTGCCGACATGACGGCTATGTTTCCTGCCGCTTCATTTAAAGGGATACCCCTATCTCCCAAATCAAATGTTTTTATCTCTCCGTCATTAAGTGGCACGTTCCAAGCAATAGCTGTAGCTGCCGTATAGGTCGTGCCGTCATCATCAATGCAGATTTGAAAATCGATACTGGACCCGGATGTATTAGCGACTAGGATTGTAAAGATTCTAGCCCTTGCTCCGGCTGCTGGTGAATAGGCACTAGCAATAGTCGATTGCCCCCTTACCTGCGCTAAGATTCTCAACGTTCCTACTGCCATTATCTCCACCGACGGTCGCGTAGGTCATCAAATGCTTTACTCTCCGTGTCAAACCGGCCCAGCCTACGGCCGACAAAGTATCGGCTATTATCCACCGAGAAACTGGCCCTATCTTGACCGATACTACCCGTCCCCACCATTCGCTGTAAAAGGTCAACATATTCCGCCTTTGTCTCTGCACTCCTGGCATCATCCTTCCTATCTCTGTACCAATTATAAGCGGCATGAAGAATCAAGATGTGGCGAAACATCAGCGGGATAATCGGCTCATCAGCGTCGGCGGCCATCTGAGCTTGCGCGGCCCCGGCTGAACTCACAGCTAGATTGGACGTGATGTAACTGTAGGGGATGGAATAAACCTCGTCCGGCGGAGGCGACAACAAGACTCTCGGTTGCGGTGCGGTGCTATTGATAAACCCGATATTGTCAATCAAGGTAGCCACCTGAGGCTTCCTGGGCAACGAATTACGGGGGGAACCGCGCCTGAAGTCCATCTGGCCGATGAACGGAATCTCGCTATTTAGGTCGAAACTCCGCATATCATAGGGGCGGAGAAAGTCCGATGCTAAGGCGTATTCATCCTCAAAATAGGTGTATTTCACGGCCGATAGGGCGTCCCCTACCCAGTTAGGATTGATGGTCATAGAAGTGTCGCTGCCAACGGCGCTGACCTCGTAGATATTTTGAGACCCCGCAAACTTCATCTTTCCACCCACCCGAGCATTATTGAAACCATACCCGGTGACGACCGTATTCCATGCTGTACCGGATCCTGTAACAGTGGTTCGTGCCCCAGCCGCGACACTTACTGTGCCGGTCGAATAGGTGGCGTGAGTCGTAAGGTAAGCCCTACGGATGACCCAAGGGAAGTTATGTCCAGGATCGATGTGAACATCGTGGAGAGCCGAGTTGAGGTACCTATTCGCCACTGTATTGATCGCGGTGATGCCAGTAACATCATGCATCGCGTTCAGGAGGCCAGTTCTCAAATCGGAAAAATCCGTATATTGTGTGCTTGTAGAAATTGGCTTATCCTTTCTTCAGGATCGTAGCTCCGATTAGAGTGCGGCCTTCCTATTTGAAGCGTGGTTCCTAATCGCCCCATCACTACCCCAACCAACAGCCCTGCCGATTCCGATTACAGCCCCCGGTAATGTTCCACCAAGGAGAGCTAGACACCCTCGACTAAAAGATATTGGAACATCGGCAGGAGAAACGTTGGTACTGTTAACAATGGTTCGGTCCCTCCACACCGGAGTTAGACTTGCGTTGTAAACGTCTGTATCGTATAGCTCCAAAGTTACATCCCCACTCCCACCGTCTAGCAACTTCACATTGTCTATCCTTCCCGGCCCCACGAACATGAACGCCGAGTTGGTAATCAGGCGAGACGATGCGTAACGATGAGTGATGCCTAGACGTGTATCATCGAATGCGAATTCATCGAATAATATATACCCTTCATCGGTAGTGGTTAAGGTTAGCTGTGTCCCAAGTACACCATTCGTGATTGCCCCTTGATCCACTGAGCTAATGGTTTGGATGCTATGACCGTCCAGATATAAAGTAGCCGTGCCATCGTTGTTGGTTCCGGCATCTACCGTCAGGCCACATTCCACCGTATGCCATTGCCCCTTGCTTACATTAGCGGGGAATGACGCTGCCGTTGTCTCACCGATGCCTATTCCTACCAAGTCCGTAGCAGCAATAACTTGGAGCGCGATAGCTGTTTCGATAGTGGAGCTAGCCTTGAACTCGAAGATGTTGAAAATATCGTCCGCTGAAGCAGCAAAATCTTTACTAATATACAATGCAAAGCGCACCCAACCTGTAGCGCCAGCACTTATATCAATATCACCTTCAGTTAATATATGATCAGCCGTGTTGCCCGGTGCCGCAATCCGCATACAATAGGCTCCACGATAGGGCATGGGGCTACCGGGAACAGCCGCTAGAGCGGTGTAATGAGGAAAATCCAGAGCACCGGACACGTCTGTTTCACTATCAAAATTCCCGCGCCCTCCCTGATCAAAGTTCTCAGAAAAAATATATGGGTAGGCCATTAGTAAGTTACTCCTTGTATTTCTATTGGCATTTTCACAATTGCCTGTAGCGTGTCCCGTAACATGATATTAGCTTTATTTTCATGGATCGATCTTGTGTAGCCGTACTCCGGGGCACACCAGGGGTGGTTCTTCATCAGATAACTATCGTCGGACGTTACAATCTCGACTCCCATCCCCATAGCGTATCCACACCAAAAATCATGACAACCTTTTTGAATCCAGTATTCTTTTGACCCAACAAGGGAATTAGTACGGTGTAAAACAATCTTCTCGTATCCGTCATAGAGGGCGTCCGCTATCATATAGGAGATACCAGACCCCCAGTATTTAGTGTTGAACGCCGACTCGATCTCACGCTTCCTGAACGCCCTGGACTGAGGGACTTCGGGGAAATGGGCCAGGGTGACTATAGGACAGTTCAGAGCATTGACTTGCTCAACGAAGGTTTGGTCCTTATAGTCTAGCTCGGCCCAAGTATCGAGAGAATCCATGACATACAGCCTATCGATACCCTTCTGATAGGTCGGCTTCCTAAAGGCCGTATTGACAGCCCATATTTCCTCACCGTCCCGTTTAGGCTCGGTGTACGGACCTATACAGCATACTAAGATAGCCGTCTTGGTCATTCAGGGCTAGGCTCCACGACTGAATCCGGTTCCGCTGAAGCGGCCTTCCTACCCTTACCGTGTTTCCACATGTTGTGGACGCCCTTCTGGGTAGTTAACAGATGCTCCCCACACTGGGGGCAGGTCCACGGGGCACCGATATGGGCCTTGAACGTTGCTTTTTTATCCTTGGTCCTTGGAGTCGCCTGGGCGGTCACGATAGCTTGAAGCTGTTTGATTTTTTCCTCAAGTTCCGCAATTTTACCAGAGTCGGTAATTCCTTCCTCTTGCGCTACCTCCTGGGCCAACTCCCTACGCTCCGCATATTTCAGGGCGGTATCGACGGTGCCGTGTTCGGGCATACCTTCGGGCCAATTAGCCTTAGCCAGAGGTGTCATACCGAAATGACCGGGGACTTGAGCATCCATCATGAACGAAGCCGCCATATCTTGGGTAATGCCAGCCTTCCGTAGCCGCTCTACGTTAGTGTAGTCCTTTTCCTCGTTGTCAGGCTCTACCAATCGACAGGTGTTTTTCCATTCCCGGATAAGTTCTTTATTGGCCTGTTCCCACTTCATGTGCTTGTCCACCGCTCCCACGGGATTACGCCGCATTACCTCTTGGGTCGGCATCCCTTCTGAGATCCGGGCTTCCAGGTTTTTCTGGTGTTTGTACAGATGGTCCCGCGTAGCTGAATCGATCTCGGGGGCAGAGTTTGCTTTCAAGTCGTCTTCCACATGGTTTCTGCGGTTGACCAACGTCTTCCTAGCTTCCGGGGGAAGACCCTTATTCACCCAAGCGGGCTGGTTTAAATTCCCATTAAGGGTATCCATCTCTTCCTGGCGGTTCTTCTTTTCCTTATGAGTAAGGAATCGTGTTTGCTGACCACCGGGTAACATCCGGCCTCTAGGGTCGGTGATGTTCCTGTTCTGACGTAACCGTTCCATAATGCTTTCGGTCTCGATGCTAGCCATATAGTGTCTCCATTTCCGGTCTAACGTAACTTACGTTGCTATCCCTATGTTTCAGAGGGGATACCCCCTCCACATATTTCACTTCTTGATACCGTATTGGCTCGCTCATAAGATTCGCTACGGCCCCGTTAAGTTCGCCGTATAAGTCTGCCTCTTTGGGCCCTTGCCAATATCCGTACAAGGGAGACTCCCACGGATGCGGCTTCATCAATAAACACGTATCACTAGCCCGAATCCTTATACCCAGCCCGAGAGCCACACCACACCAAAAATCATTACAAGCTTTCTGATGATAATATTCAGGGTTCGCAGTTGCCGAATTCACATGATGAAGGACTATCGTGTTTACCCTCTCAAATATCGCATGCGCTATCATGTACGCGAGTGTCGAGGTGTAATAGACTGCGCGGAATTGCCGTACCATTTGCGCTATTGGAATAGGACGAGACATTGGCACTTCGGGATATGCCTCCTGGCAATACACGGGGCAATTCAGAGCATTCAGTTCATCAAGAAACGTATCCCCTCCCATCGCTATTAGGCTAGGGAGGGAATCCGCAAAATACACCCTGTCTATATTCGGTTGCAACGTCGGGGCTTGAAACGCACGATTAACGGCCCATATTTCCTCACCATGGTTCTTAGGTGATAAATACGGCGCGTTCATACACGTTATGATAATCGTGCGTCCCATAATTATGTTGACGCTGTTGCCGGAACAACAACCCCATGTTGATCAATAGCGTTGACACTGTAATTCTCCAGACATAGCAAGGATCCAGGGTCCAAAGAGAGCAATGCGCTGCCTGCATGAAGAGTCCCAATCCTGTTGTTTATCAAAAGACCCGTGTCGGCCACGGTAAGTGCTATACCGTTATCGACATTGGCGGCATCGTCATTATAGAGCACGTTGTCTTTAATCAAGATACTAACCGAAGCCGCCCCTTCGGAAATGATCGGGGAACGAGCAAAATCGCCATAGAACTGGCAACGCTCGATCCTTGTTCTAGGGGCCGTGTCCAGTCTGATACCATCGTTGGAACCAGCAGTAGCGTTCTCAGCATAAAACAGGCAGTCGTGGATCCAGGTATTACCTACGGCATCCACGTCCACGAATTTAAGAAAATCATCCCCACTGGCGTTAAAGTTGAATTCACAGTTGTCAATCTCACAGTAAGCGGCGTCCACGTTTACGCCTACCACTACTGCGCTGATATCAGCGATAAACATAACATTTGAGATCCGACAGTTGGCCGCATCCAATTCGACTGAACCACCGGTAGCGGTGAAGTTGAACTGTGGCCGGTCTGTTCCCCTGCCCAGTCCGATAACGCTCACACCGATTTTATCCAGTTGGAATGTCGTAGCGTTAGCCACGTCCTCCTGATGCTGTGGGAGGAGGTAGATAACATCGCCCTGGTTATCGGTGCAGAAACCCAAAGCGTAGTCTAATGTGGCAAATGGTCGCTTTGGTGAACTGCCAAAATTACCGGCATTGTCCGACCCTGCTACCCCACCAGGTACCGTAGCCGTGGCCCCAACCCAAAATACTTGCCCTGTCCCCGCTATCGGATCAGGTGGCTCTCCTGCAAATATATTAATTCCTACGTTATTCGGTCCACTCATCTTTCATCTCCTTCTCGCCTTGACGCTGTCGCCTTGACGAGTGTTGTTAAATCCCTTTTTTCTGAACGTGTTGCTTTACCTTCGGATAGATGGACGGATATCCACTACCCTCTGGCCCCGCTGGTCCCTTATATGGTGGCTGCACCTCCTTGCTTGGAGTTGGAGATGGAGATACTGCTTTAGGCAAACCGGACGGGGGATTCTCGTTCGTTGGTTGAATGTCTGTATGGTATTTATTGGACATTAGGATCCCTTCCTTACCTCTACCGTATCGACGCCGTGGTGCTGGTTAATGGTGCCGCCTCTAGTATTCTTTTTATGAATCATCAAGACGACACCATAACCACTTGGTTACTAAGAAACTTCTGCGCCGAGCACCCAACGCCAATCTAGGTAGTTGTTCGCCCAGTACATGTAGGTTCTCCATTTTCCGACCAAGGTGTCGAAGTCCTCGACTTGTGCAAACTCGCCCTTGATTCTATCGACCCAACACAGTCCCCACCTCTTCATCAACGCCTCATCGATCATGAACCAGTTGTTGGTATCCCCACGGGTAGACAACCACAGATCCCCAAAGGTCGTATAACGGCCCTTGTTCCAGTTGGCGTTATTCTCTGCTGTGTCCACCTTACCCGAGGATTTGGTGATCTCGTAAGCGGTCTCCTCAAGATCGATTGGATAGTACAGCATGTTAGGGCTGATAGAGATTTCCAACCCCTGATCGTTACGATGCTTGGACATCTGAATCCGTGCCGCTTCCACTGACACCGCGCTCATAGCTGTGGTGACATAGTTGTCAAAGCCGACAGCGGTAGATGCTCCAGAAGTTGTCGTATGGGAGTTGGAACACATCGCCACGTTCTCACTGTTCACACCAAAGTAGCTATCCACTGAGAACGCATTTACGAACGGCCTCACCCGGTGAATCTGGCGTAGCCGCGCTACCGAGTCTGCCAAGGCGCGAGGTTTATTCATGATAATATCGAACTGGTCATTCTCATGAAGTTTCCGCTCGACCTGGATACCCTGACTGAACTCCAACGGGACGATTGTTACATCGTATCCCTGTGCTGCATCCTGATAATCGACTGTTCCTGCCCAGATATTGATATCTGGCAAGCCGCCGACCTGACTGAAGCGTTCAGTCTCTAGTTTTCCGCTTTTGACACGGTAAAACTTGTCAATATTATCTTCCGCCAACATATATTCGTTGTCGAAGATTTCCGCAAAACGTGGATCATATAAATCCGGCCAATTTCCATCAGTTAACATTGTTTAAACCCTTCCTAGTACATTAAAGGTACGGAGCCTCTTGGGGCCATCCGCTGCCCCCTACTATTTAATTAACCACCCACGTTGTTCTGTTCGTAGATGTGGTCACGCAATTTGAAATAGACTTGACTGTCCGATGCTCCATTGGTAGCAACATCGACTACTACAACCTCGACACCTGTCCCACTAGCGATAGCAGCGTTTGCTTGGTACAGATTGGTGGTTAATTGAATCCAGCCAGTTCCGTCCGATCCGCTACCTGCTCCGTCACCGTGCTTGTTGAACGGTGTAATGAGGAAGCTATCTCCAGAGGCGATGTCGTTCTTAAACGGCACTGTTACCACCACTGAAGTCGAAGCGTTAAAGGTCGTAATCGTTCTCGACTGACCTACGTTCGCCCCAGCCGTACACCAGATAAGCCCACCGTCCATGTCGTTACCGCTTACGTCCCCGTCGGTAACAGTTGTTCCGGCTGTCTCAGCCGACGTATTCTCTATCGCTTGCATGGCCGTTCCCTCAGTCGCTCCACCGCTGATCGTCATGCTGATAACGGTGTCCGGCCTGATGTCTATGCTTACAAGCCCTTCAGCATCACCCTGAGTCGTTGAGTAAGTCCCAGAATCGAGACTGAGGCCGACAGCGTCCAACCCATCCGTAGTGGAAAAAGTTGTCACGTTATGGGCTGTCATCATGCACGGGATACCTGCCTGAGCTACGGTAGCTCCCAATTTGTACTTTGCCTTGTGTGTTGCACCACCATTTATGTGATATGCGGGTTGACCCATTTTGTTTCTCCTATTTAACTATTATGTCAATTGAATGTTTTTCACCCCAAGCTGCCCTGGCGTTACGCCTGGCTATCTTGGGATCGATACAAAGCTTGGCGTATTCCTCTTCGTGTACAAACGCCCGGCCGCCACCCAGGTTAGCGGTCTGCTCTTTGCAAGCATCGCACTTTCCGTTTGCTTGGTAACCATCGGTTTTACCCGTATAGTCTGGCACGAACATTGGTCTGTACCCATGGGTACGAGGATTCCATTTATGACGGCAGAAACCGCAAAGAAGGATACATTTCCTGAGAGCACCTAGATCATCTAGCCATGCTGCCGGGGTCTGATATCCCTTGCGAGAATTGGTTTGCCTACCAGGATGCTCCATTGACTTCAGAACTTCCTTCTTAGTAAAGCCCTCACCTAACCTGGCGTGGGCGGGGACGATAACGATTGGACCGGCCATTATCTTCCGAATCTAGCCGATCTACCCGCCATCTTATTAACCTGATGTTGGGCAAACTTCTTTAACCGTTCATCTGTGATGCCGGGTTCCTGTCTTTTCCATTCGGCGATCATCTCAGGTGAAACCTTTTTAAGTGCGTCACCGCCACTTTTTTCATTCCCGGTACCACCATTCCCGCTTTCCGCATGAGTTGAAGTTCCGTTCCTGGTCAAGTTCCTTACCTCCCCTTTTTTCTTGAGTGCCTCTAAAGGGCCTAACGACTGCTTGATGGCCAGAGCTTTAACTACAAGGCTTTGCGGGTCCGCTGAATTGCTTATCCCGTAGTCTTGTTGGAGTTCCAAAGCCCTTTGGCCGATTTCAATCGTTCTCGGGTCTTTATCATCGGTCAAGTATGGTGCCACAGCGACGTATTGTTGAATCTCACTTGCCGCCTTAATAAGCGGTCTCTGTTGAGATTCGCGCTGGGATCGTTCCTTGTCCGCCGCCTCCTGTGCTCGCCGGGTCTGTTGCGGGACGATAACTTCAAACTTATACCGCTCGGCATCTGCCCTGGTTATGCTCCCCGCATCTACGGCCTCTTCTATCTCAGCTACCGTATAAACCTTCTGAGTAGTCGGTTCAGGCTTTCTTGCGGCCTGTTCCTCTACGAGTCTAAGCCGCTCACTCAACCTGGCTTGCTCTATTTGAGCTTGCTGGTTCTGCTCCTGAAGCCGCTTATTCTCGCGGTAGAGTTTCCTCTGGTAGACGGATTCACCGTCCGACCCTCCCGGTTCCTTATCAGGTATACTCTCAGTTGTTCCCGCTTCATCCCCTCCCAGTTCCTCAATTGCTTCAGGCTCTACTGGAGGTTCGACGGTTTCAACTGACCCTTGCCCTTCTGTTGCTCCCTCCTGTGTTTCGGGGGTTTCTTCTGCCATAAATACCTCTTTGCGTTCCTGGGTCGCTTACCCGCGCTGCGTTGGGCATCAGCGTTGCCGCGCCTTGTCCAAGGGCGTTAAACAAAAAAAGGGACGAGATGTCGTTAATGACATCAACGCCCCTAATGGACTCCGTATTTATTTAATGAAGTCTGAAAAGTTCAGCTACGCTATAACTTTTCGCATTTCACTCTTAATGCACCCATTGTAATGACTCTTAATCTCCTTGGCCGTCATCTCAAATGTCTTTTTACACTTCCAACACTTTCTGGGTGTCTTCTCGCGTCTGTTAGACAATACTTTCCCCCTGATATTAGTCCTCAATCTATTACTTTGTCAACACCGCAATATCCTGTGCCGCCTTCTCGCCTTGGGTTATTAGGGCGGTGACTAAGGTCAGACCGAGTGTTAGACCTTTGATTAAACCCTGGGTATCCGCCAATTTCACTCTCAACTCTCCGTATTCTTGGGGAGTTAAAAAGTCCAATCCTGACAGTTTCGCCTTATAGCCTTCAGCCGTTTTTTCGTAGCCTTCAACCGTCGCTTTCACATGGTCGGTATAAATAGACCACTTGGCTTCAGACTGAAGTTCGCCCATCTGTGAGGCTACGCCCATTTGATGGCGAGACTGTTCGACCTTATCCAACTTCAGCCTATCACGCTCGGCGTGAAGCTCGCCTTGTACGTCTTCGAGCTGGACGGTCATTGTAGCTCCCCTTTATCCAAGCTCTCTCCGTCCTGTACTTGCGCTGGAGTATTGACATCCGGCCCTGCGCCAGTACTTGGAACTCCACCTGGACCCTCCTCCTCTGGTTTCCCGCCCCCCATTTGGTTAGCGGCTGCCATCAATGCTTGTCGCTGCTGCATTAGCCCTTGAACTCGTACCATCCATTGTTGCAGCAAAGCTTTTTTGGGTTCATCCGTCAATGTGAGGAACTCAACTGACTGGGTAAATGTTTGAAGCTTCCCTAAGTGTTCTTCAGGCGGCTCCAGTGTTCGCCCGACTACCGGCTCACCTTGCATAACGGAAAGTATTGCTTCTTCAGCCAGTATCTTTGGACCGTAAGACGGAGGACGGACTAAATACTTATCCGGATCCAGATCCGCCGCTTTGTATTTGTCCCTCATTAACTGGTAAATCTCTTGCTCCGTCACAATCCCCGCCTGAATCGCTATAGGCGAGATGGTCAATGCCATCGCCTCACTCAAGCTCTGGCTCAATATCTGTTTATTCGTGTTCAGCATGCTCGCCCTGAAGCTGAACAAAACCGTTGCATTTACGTTCTCTGGGGTGATCTCCTCATAAATATCCTCCCCTGGTTCAGCTAACCCAGAAAGCAGAATCTCTTTCTTTTCAGGCAGATATCGTTGATTGAGGCTATGGATTGTTTGGTAAATGGTCCCTAAGCCACTGAAAAGACGGCGTAAAACCTGTTCCGATCTAACATCACCTTGCCCGATCATGGACAAAGTGGTCCCCATTGTCCTAAACGCCGATGCTTTTCCGGTGGGAACCCTACCGAACTGGACATCGGAGATCATAGACAGACGCTCGGCAAATTGCTGAAGGACGGTCATGGTGTTTATAGTATAGGATTCACCCCTAGTAGCGAATTGTGGGAAATGGACATCTCGGGAAGGATCGTCCAACGGAATACCGTCACCGGGGTTTAGTTTGAGAATCTCCGGTTTCATCCCAGAGGCTGCGCGGTAGAAGAAAAACGGTACGTTAGTTAGCGTTCCCCAGTCTATGTGCTGGTTCATGAGCATCTGCATGATGCTTTGAATCGACTCGATCAATTCGTTTAACGATATGCCATAAATACGATTTGGGACCGGGATGAAATTCTCATGGTTAAGAGGTCTACGGATAGGTAAGCCAGGGTACATCTCAGTTAAGTACGCGGCTTTTAAGAGTTTTCCCTTGCTTGTCTCTACCCAAAAGATAACGTCTTCCTCGAACCCATCTCCGTCTATATCCCACCGACCATAGTGTTCCACCCCTTGTAAACTCTGGTCTTGATTACCATACGGAGTGTTAACACCTTCCAAGCGGTCTTTCTGCTCCTTGGACTCCTCCTCCGGGGCACCGCTACCGACTGGAGACTTCCCTTCTTTGAGAATCTTGAAATCGGATTTCTTTAGCTGATCGTACAGACCTGATTCCATGCCACGTTTGAGGGTGTCCCGGTTCGTCTTGAATATCCTGTTCACCCATGGGGCACCGTGGGGGTTCTCTGGACTAGGGGGCTGTAAGTTAGCGGATCTGACCGGAAAAACGATGTCCTCAAAATCTTCTACCTCAACACTCGGGGCATCGTAGACCACGGCTATATAGGATATGTGGGCCTCTAACTTCCCGTCATCCCTATCGAAAAACTCTACCCGAGCCCTATTCCTCTCCCCCTGTTCGTCTTGAAATTCTAGCTCCCATTTCCACCCTTCATCGTCCAGCATCCTGGTCCCCTGTTCTTGATCCATAGAAGGGAACAAGGTCGGCAAGGTCTGAAGAATAAAGGGAATAGTCGGTGTATCATCGGGGATCCCCGGTAGCACCCGGATATCCCTGTAGTCATCTTCCCGGCGTACCCAGTGAACAAACGAAAACACCGCCTCGTCATCTACAAAGTTCGATATATACTGATCCAGGGTTCTTTCACCGTTATTTTCGGTAAAGAACTGGTAATCCAATAACTTATCGATACGGGATTGTTTCATCTGGTCTTTACGATGGAGAGCCTTAGCCTCCATCATGGGGCGTATGGCTTTAGTCGCGTTTTCAAGTCCAGCTTTTGTTCGTAGAGAAAAAGTGGACATTAAGGGGATCCAGAAATTTGCTGCGTTGTCCCAAGGAAACGACTTCTCAGGCAACCACCCGCGTAATTGCATGTAGCGGCGTTTCCTCATCTGGATTCGCTCGTCACGGGCGTCCAGGGCCTCTTGGTGCTCTCTCAATACATATTTTACGATTGCCTCTTTATCGAGCTTGAGAGCACGTTTCCGCTTTTTACGTGGGACACGCGCTATCTCCGGCACAGAAGGATTATCGGCTGTAGGTTTACCGTTGTTATATTCTGCCATCATTCATTCCCGTGGTCCTCCTGGCCTATAGGCCGATCATTTACCAATTTTATTTTAACAAACGATATCATCAACTACAACTCTAGTTATAACCCTGACCTGTTTGAAATATCGCTTGCGAACTCGATAGAAAGGGTCGTTACGAATCTAACGGCCTAAATGGTGCTATTTTCTAGGATCGCCTGAGCCCCCCCCTTAATGAACCCTTCCTTCGCTTTCCTCTCCTCTAGGAATTTCTTTGCTATCTCCAAATAGCTCATATTTCACCTCTTAGGACTACGAATTTAACGAATTTAACGAATTTAGGGAGGGTGAATTCGTTATTTTCGTACAATTCGTATGTTCGATAACGGAAAGAATATCCGCATTACACGCTCACAAAAGACTGATTAATCCGTCAGCGTCAATACCCTCCACGCCTCCCCTGCTTATGGAAGGGTAGCATCCCCATCTTGAGCCCCGAATGAGTAGGGTTGAGATTGGCTAAGTATCCGATTAACTTAGGGAAATCATCAAATTTTTCACGTGGAACACCTTTGGGATCTTTTTCATCGCTAGTGTAACGACTCCATTCTGCCCACGTAAACTTTTTAAAATGAGAGTTGGTTAGTGGACACGTACTGGCTACGTGGAACCGGGGTTGCTTGGTGCGTGGGTCGGGCTTTAACCGCTGCTGAATACGGATACGCCCCACATTAAAGTCGTCCGAAACGCGGTCATTACACCGCAACCCCACCGCAGCAAATTCTTCTGCTACCGTGACATGTCGCCGTCCTGCACTGTGGGCCGGGGATCTACCCATGTTAGGATCGATTATCCGCACATTAACATTTAACGCTAGATTTCTTTCCAGGTCAAACACTTTATCCCTGACCTCTATCGGCTCACCGTCCACTTCCAGTTCGGCCACCTGCCACCAGTCGTCATACGGGTCGATACAGACCCAAGACATCATAACGGGCTTTCTAGGGTGCGGATCCATTAAAAAGATACACGGATTTCTCGCTTGGTAGGGATCTGGGTCAACAAGATGGCAAAAAGAAGCTACATCCGTTGATTGACAGGTGAGACACGCCTTCTTTTCGACCAAAACCACATCATTACACTGAAAACACCACATCTGTGGCCTGTCGGTATAGGATTTGTAGATCCTACCCCCAAGGTGCATGAAGGCACCGTGTAAACGCACCTCCCTTTGCACCGGAGTAAGCCCCTTTGTTATCTGTTGGATATCCTCTTTGTCGAGAATTCGGTTATCCTCGGTAAAGAGAGTGAAAGAGTCGATATCCGGATCTTTACCAGGGCCGGGTAAGCCCTTAGAATAGAGTTCATCGTAAACCCAGGCTGCGCCAAAGGACGCGGATTCGTCGTCTGGTGGCGTAAACTGGATAAAACACTGTCCGGCAACGTCAAGGGTTCGCATTCGGTTTTCTCTGTATATAGCTTTCGGTGGACCCTCATCGTGGAGGACACGATGTAAACTGGAACCCGCAAAATCCGACGGGTCTTGATCGTATGAGTTGACCTGTAGGGTGCATCCACAGGTAAGAGTGAGGGTTCGAATCTTCTCCGACCAGGAACTTGCCCATTCCCCTTTAATAAGAAAACGTTTAGGAATCCACCCCCAGTGACCATTCTCCGTTCCGGGGGCCCCCCTACCGTTCCATTGCCACCATTGAAGTTTCGGTTTAATAACCGGCTCCCAGGTATTCGTAAGCGACTCGCAAACAAGCCGTACTCTCATGGGACATTTGACTTTTTCCTTTGGGAATTTTCCCTCAAGAGTAAATGGGATTAGTCCGGTCATGCAAATCACCGTGTCGGCAAGTACAGAATCGGTTTTACTTGACCGGTTCCCTCCTACTATTGGGACTTCGCGAGCCGTGCTGTAGTGAATCTTCTCAGCTTCGGGTGAGACTGGTTTATAGAATAAGATCTGATTAGCCTGAATAATATTCCGACGTTCCTGTGCTTCATCGGAAAGAAGTTGCAGTCTCTCCTCTAGTGGGATAGCCGCTAGTTCGGCATCGGACATATTTTTAGCTTGTTCAACGGTGAGCATCTATGAATTATCAACCACAGAAAAGAAATCGGCAATAGCGTCCAGTGATTTATGAGTCTTACTCACGCCACTCGGACAATAAACCTTTTGGGGATTTAACAAATCGTCAAATGCCGATAATAGGTCGTGTATTATCTGCGGGGTTGCCCATGGTTTATTATGAATTTGAAAAATCCGATCCAATATTTCAGCACTGGAATCGATCTTTTCTAAATCAATTTTATAATAATCATCAAACGCGAGCGTGCATAATGCAGAATTGTATACCCACACCCCCCATCGGGGGGTTTCTTTTTTCGATCTAACATAATCACGCCAAGAATGCTTAATCAGGGCTACCGTTTGTTCGTTGCTCAAGTCTATAAAAATGTCGTCATCCCTGTCCATCACTTCCCTCTCTTGTTCCCCAACACCAGGTGCCCCTTTTTAGGCTTACAGATCAGCCGCCCCTTGTTCGGCCCTTTGGTTACTGTGCGGACCTTAGAGCCTTTTGACCGGGAACAATTATCGAAAGTGCGTGGCATGCGCCCCCCTTAGTACGGGCTTTTACGTTTACGTGGTTTTTTCGGTTTACGTGGCATTATTTTAATCCTCCTATCCTCTCATAAGCTTTGCCATTATTACACATGAAAGTAATTCAGGAAAGCCTGTGCTGGACGGCTGAGTATGTCCGGCACCCGTTTTACCATGTAGTGAGAGCCAACCTCTGCGTTATTCCAGTGGAATATCATGGTAATTAATCCGTACAAATACCGTGGGTCGATTGTAATTTCCGATCTGGGTACTAGATCCTCGACCGTATTGGTAAATCTTCCATGGTCGCTTCCCTTACGAGCGTTGGACACAAACCACTCCTTGCCTACTCGGAGACACATATAACAATCCTCCTCACATTCCGAGCGTCGTTGGGCAGTTTGGTGGGCTTTCGGGAGCAGGCGGCGGAAGGGGATGTCTTCAAGTTGTAACCCTGGGAAGAGAGTTTCGTACTTCATTGATAGCGAGGAAAGAGATGCGGCGTATGACTCCATTTCCTCCGTATTGTACGGTCGAGTTCTTACGGCGCTTGGTTGGAGGGAGGCACAGTCAATTGAACCCCGGCCAGCGTCTTCAAGTACGACGGCTTTAGGGTCGAACTGGGTTACTTCGACAGCATCGGCTACACCTCGGAAACGATTGAGGTGAGAGAGCTTTCCTCCCAATATGTACTTCCCGGCGAAAGGTATGTTGACCTTCGCATCAATCGAGTCGGCCATCTCTTTGTATCTTTTGAAGAATGCCTGTTTCTTATCCTCAGCTTTACTGAGTAGGGTCTTTTTGTCAGTATGATATGTCTGGGGATACGGACCCGCTCCCGTATAGCCGAGAAGCGCAATCGTTGGGCGGTTAGGTATGAAATCGAGTATCCGCTGTACATGACTCTCCCTGTAAGGGTTGTCGTTCATGTTAATAACCGATTGATCCTTCCAATAGACCGCCAGGGCACTGTCTATGTCGTAGCTTTGTAACTCGTTAGGAAATATGCCTATCGAAGAATCCCCGATGACCAGTTTCTCAACTACATCGTGGGGGACACCCTCCCCCCGCATTCTTGCCAAGAGAAAGTTGCTCTTGAAATCCGCGATGATCACCTTGGTCGATGGGTGAAGCTCAAGATAGGCCTTGAGGAATATGGGGTCGTAATGGTCAGGGTGGATGTGAGAGATGTACACGTAGTCGTGGGCGGGAATTTTCCCGAGCGGATCCTGCAACTTCGGATACTGGTACCAGCTACCATCGTACGCTCCGTCCGTAAACCATGGATCGCAAAGAATACTGGTGTCCGGGGTCGTGATCCCCACACAGGCTGAGTAAAAATATGTGACCGTTAAAGGATTCACCATGATCCCTCCTTAGCAGATTCTTCTTCAACCTAACCTCCGATGCCCCTATTATATAGTCGGAGGTTGGGGTGCCCCTTTGGTTCTGTATTATTGGGTTTAAAGGAGGAT
>TARA_R110001583_G_C5670489_1_pt1 | contig 19502 bp, 22 predicted proteins | sample TARA_R110001583 | Tara Oceans TARA_R110001583 (sample SAMEA4398432) | marine metagenome | biome: Polar Biome; feature: [MES] marine water layer (ENVO:01000295) within the mesopelagic zone...; material: water (ENVO:00002006), including particulate matter (ENVO:01000060) such as...... | reverse complement strand
CTCCGGCTTAGCGTGCTTTATTTTCCGTTTTCTGAGGCGACCCCTACCAACGGCGGGCGACTGGTGACAAAAAGGAACTGGCCAGGTCGTGAATCTGTCGCCAAGACAGTTTCAGCGTGCCGGGTTCACGAACTCGGCTAGTTCGATTTCACCGGCAACAAACCGGGCTGCGCGTTGCTCCGCTTCCTCGGAAGGCTTGAACCCTTCAAGGCCAACATTGGCACGGGCGAAGTTGACCGCCTCCTGACGCTTGCAGCGCTCGGCCTCGGTGATAGGCGTAGCCGTCGTGGTGTCTTCACTCATTCGCTCAACCCCTCATTTACTCAACGGCCGTAATCGTGGCCGGCTTCGGTTTCATAGTTGCCCTGCTGGTCGCGGCTGATTTCCACGTCGTCGCCCACGTCCATATCTGCGCCCTCGACCTCGGGAACCATCACGCGGTCGCCGTCGGCCTCGATGACGTAGGCCGGGCTTTCGTTCTCGCGCTCGATCTGCGCGACAACTTCACCGGAAAACGTCTCGTCACGAGCCAGCAAGCGGGCTTCGTGCTGCTCGGCCAGTTCCACCAGTGCCGGGCTATGGTCGCCGGCCTGCGGCACGTCCGGGCCGCCTCCGTAGATGCCGCCGAACATTTGCACGCCGGTTCGGTGGGCCTCGGCCAGTTCGGCAAGGCGGGAGATTTCCGGGTCGATGCGCTCGCGCTCCATGCCGCCGCTGCTCGATGGTGCGCCCTGCCCTTCTGCGGCCAGCTCCTGCCGTAGCTCGGCGTTCTCGATGCGCTCGGCGGCATACAGGCCGGCATAGTCCGGGCGCGGGTCTGCGGCCTCGATGGTGACGAACGGGGCGGCCTTCTCGCTGTCGCCACGCACTGCGGCCGGTGGCAACGGGTCGCCGGCCGGGCCGCCGGCCTCACGCTCGGCCGCTGGCTGGTCGCGCTGCTCGACTTCAAAAGCACGCTGCCGACACTCGGCCAGCTCGCGGCGCAAGTCGGACAGGCGGGCCGGGTCGGTTTCGGTCTGCAAGGCAAGCTCAAGCGTGCCGCACTGCTCGCGGATCAGATTCAGGTCTGTAGCTGAATCAATCGGCCGCTCATTTGTGTATTCACTCATTTAAGTAACCACTCCTTTACTCTGGAAGCTGCGCAACGTAGTCGCTCAAAACCTCTTTGACGGTCTTGCCCTGCTTCGCGGCGTACACCTTCAATTTCGTGTGCTGCTCGCGGTCCAGGTCGAAGTTCACGCGAACGGTGGGAGCCTTGTCGGCAAGGCTGGCAAGGGTGGCGGCCTTACTGCTTTTGGCGCTCGGGCGGCCGGCGCTCAATGCGCCCTTAGTGGGTGAATTCATTTACTTATTTCCTCACTTACTCAAACGAGTTTTTGTTTGATTTCGTTCATCAGGGCGCGGATTTCGCGGGCACCGTCGCCGTCTGGTTCGACGTCAAGAATGGTTGTTCCTGCTGCGGCTGTGCCGGGATAGCTCACGCGCTGCGTGATGCGGGATTCAAGAACGGGCAGACCATAGCCGGCCAAAGCCTCGGTAATTTCCGCGCCTATGCGAGTGCCCTTGATCGCACGCGACACGACGAACGCCGCCTGTAGCTTCCCGTCCGTGACCTCGATGCGCTGTTTCACCAGCTCGACAAGATCGGCCGTGGCCCAAATGTCGTAAGGGCTGGGCTGCACGGGTATCAGGATGAATGCAGCGGCCTTGATCGCTGAAACGGCAAGGTCTGCCGCCTGCGGTGCGCCGTCGATCACCACAAAATCTTTATGGCCGATGGCCTTTAGGTCGCGGTCAATGGTGGGGCGGTCGATGCCGACAACCGTAACCGGGTTGTCGTCCTGCACGGCTGCCCAATCTCGGGCGCTGCCTTGTGGGTCGGAATCGACAAGCAACACGCTGGCCCCGTCCAGTTGCAGGGCGCGGGCTAGGTGGGTGGCGATGGTCGTTTTTCCTGACCCGCCTTTCTGGTTCAACACGGCGATAACCTGCATGGAGCCTCCTGAGTGAATGAAATTAACGTGCATTTACTCATTTGAGTATAGCAAGGAATCGCACGTTAAGTAAGAACTCTTTTACTCATTCGCTCATTTTCAGCAAAGCCCGGCAGGGCAGGGCGGTTAGCGCCCTCGGCCGTGGTCTGGCTTCTGTGCCTGCTGCTCGCGTTCGCGCTGCGTGGCCTGCTCTGGCTGGTCGCGCTCGGACTGCTGGCCGCCTTGTGCCGCCTTGTTCTTGGTGAAGTAGTCGCGGCCGGCTTGGGTGGCTTCCCGGCGCTGGCTGTAGCGGTCTTGCAAAGCCTTGTCGCTGAACTCGACGTATAGGCCGGCATCGGCCGCCACGTCGGCCATCATGTTGTTGTATTCCTCGGAACCGCCACGCAAGCGGATATGCGGGCCGAACTTGGCAAGGGCGAGGCGCAAGCCCTGCTCGATGGTGTCGCGCTCCTGCTGGCCGAATTCCACGGCTTCGCCCCGGTCGGTGAACATGGCCCGCTTCTGCTGGTCGTAATAGGTCACGTTGCCCTGTTGATCGACCTTGTACGCGGCGGGCTTCATGATCGGCGCGGCCTCGGGCTGCTGGCCGGTCTGGTGCTCGATGCGCTCGCCAGTAGGGGCACGCTGCGGGCTGCGCTGCCGGCGCAGCTCGGCCAGTGCATCGGCATCGCCGTTGCCTGCACGCTCGGCCAGATAGGCGCGGTACTGGTCGGCCGGCTTCATCCGATAGCGGGCCTTCAAGGCGTCACGCTCGGCGGCAATGGCCTTGCGTAGCTCTATGTCCTTCACAACCTTGCCCATGCTGGAAACCGACAAAGCCGCCTTGCGCTCTGCAGGCTTCAAAGTCCGGTCGTTCTGAACGGACCGGCGCTCGGCCAGGTATTCGCGGCGCAGCTCGGCGCGGCGCTCCTGCTCGCGCTTCTTCTGCTCCTGCCAATCCTGTTCCCGGCGCTCGCGCTGCTGTGGTTGCCATTCGCGGCGGTACTCGGCCCAAAGGTCGCGGCGCAGGGCAGGGCGGGCCTGTTGTGGGGCAGCGTGGCCCATTTGGTCGGCGTAGGTCTGTTGCAAGATCGGCGCGGCATCACGCCAAGGCAAATGCAGCTCTTGGGTGAGGAAGTCGGACACGTTCAGATTTCGCCGGCCGCACCGGATGCGGTCGCCGCCGTCCTTGCCCTTGGTCACTTCGTATTTATCGGGCATCACGCCATGCGTGCGGCTGAGGCTCGCCAGCAAGCGGGCGGCGTCCAGCTCCCGTTTGATGGTGTTGAACTCGGCCCGGCTGCTGTCGGTGCCACGGGCTGCACGCTCGCGGCGCTCGGCCTCGTACTGGCCCACAACGCTATCGGTCTGGCGGCCGTCACGCTCACGCGAAGGGGCCGGGGTCGGCTCACTGGCGCGGGCCTGTTCGGGCGCTCTGGCCGGGCGCTCTTGCTCCGGGTCATGTGGGATTTCCACGGCCGGGCGGTGCCTACCGTAGAACGCGGTGGCACGCTCGGCCAGAATCGCCCGGCGCTGCTCGGGGTCGGCTTCACGATAGGCGGCATAGGCTTTGCGGTTGCCGCTGTTCATGTATTTCAGTTCGGCGGCCCGCACTTCGCGCCATTCCTGCAAGCGGTCGGCAATATCGGCCGGGGTAGGGCGGGGCGCTTTGGTGTCCTCGTACCCTGCGCGGATTTCGCCGGCCAGCTTCTGCCGCTTTTCAGCGGCGGGCATTTCGATGAATTCACGGCTGAAAACGTACTCTTTCAGGTTCACGCCCTTGGCCGCGCCCTCTGGCTTCACGTTGAGATATTCGCCGGCCTTACCAGCGTTGCGGGTCTTGGTGTCGCCATGCTCGGCAACGATGGCGCGGAACTGGTCGAAGCCGCTAACGCCCTTGTCCAGCACGTCGGACAAGATGCGCTCTTTCAGGTCGTGATTCGCGCCCTTGAAATAGTCGCCCTTGTAGCGGGAAATAATCGCGCTCTCGTCGGTAAATTCAATGCGCCGGTTATCTTTCGGACTGGCAAGCCCATATTTGGCGTTGATGTGTTCCTGAAAGGCTTCAAGGAATTTTGTTTGCTGGTCTACCTTGCCGAACGGGTTTAGATTCCGCTGGCTCAATAGGTTGTATTCAGGGATGACGATATGAATATGCGGCTTGCGCTCGACTAGCTCGCCGGTTTTCTGGTTGGTGTAGGTTTTCAGTTTCGGCAAGTGCGCTTCGGCATAGAAGTTATATTCATCGCCTTCATAAGCCGTCATGGCGAATTGCTTAAATTCGTCGGTTATCTCCTGCAACTTTTCCCGGCTGATTTCGTCCTCTTTGAAAGCCAGCGTGATATGCAAATAACGCTCGCCGGTCTTGTCCATGTTGTTGATAACGGCATCGGTTAGTTCCAGATCGCCCGACAAAATAACGCGCTCGTCCAGCTCGTCCCGGCTGTAGTCCCGGCCGTCTTTCTGCCCGTTCTCTAAATACTCCTTTATCCCGGCATCGCCGCCACGCACTCTAATCAGCATCGCGGATTGCCTTTTTCATCGAGTCGGCCAGCGTTTGCAGCTCGGCCAGAATCCCGGCGTAAGTGGCCGGGGTGACAGTGCCGGCCAGCTCGGCGGCATTGGCGGTGTGGGCAAGCTGGTTCAGGTTGTTGCTGGCCTTGTTGAAAAGGTAAATCAGCCGGCGCTTGTCGCTGCTCGGCTGAACCCGTGCGACTACCTGCGTTCGGTTGGTCAGCACGGCATCACGGAAGAACTCGGACGGCTTCAAACCGGCCGCGCTGGCCTTCGCCAAATAGGCGGCATGGTCGGGCAGGGTAAGCCGGAAACTTACCGTGCGGGTTGGCTCTTTGGGCTTGCGCGGCATGGTCGCGGCTCCTGTCTCGTGCCCGCCTCGATGGCACGGGGCAGGGCGGTTAATGACCGGCTGCGAAGCTGCCGGGCGGCTTGTGCTGCTGGTGACGAATCCGCGACCTGGTGGGCGTGGATCTGTCGCCATGCGGCTCGGCTCCCGTAGGGGGCCGGTGGCAGGTTTCCAAAGGGGGGCACCCCTTTGGGCACGGGATATGTTTCAAAACGCGGAGCGCTTTTGTAAACATATCCGACGTGCCTATCTGTAGCACGCCAACACTATAACGCAGCTCACACACTCGCGCAAGACTGCACACACACTGCACATGCACCGCACAAAATCGCTTGACACTGCAAACGCACTGCATAACAATGGCACAATCACGGCGGCAAACATTGACCGCACTGCAAATTAACGGCAATATCGCGGCATCCGGCAATGCCGATAACGCGAAGAGGTGGAAACATGACAAAAGACAGCGTGGCCGATGTGCTGCGCGCACTGGCTACCGGCGACAAAAGCCGCTCTGAAACTGCCCGGCTTCGGGACATAGTGGATGAAGTGGAAGCGGCTTTAGCTGCTGGCGTAAGCCGTGCGGCCGTCCTTGAAGCTCTGAACGATCAGGGCTTCACGATGACGCTCAAGAGCTTTGAAAGCGCCCTGTACCGCATCAGGAAAAAACGAACCCAGCCAGCCAAGCCGACCGCAAAAATTGGTCATGACCAAATCGCGGCACCGGCCAGCCAGCCAGCCCAAGCACCGCGCGAGGAACCCACCGGGGAACCTCAAGCACGCATCACGAACCCGGCCGATATTCGCAAGTCCAGACGCCGGGAAATTGATTTAGACGACCTCACCGACAAGGAATAACTTTATGAAAATCGCAATCGTCAACTACACCGGCACCGTTGGTAAAACCACCATCGCCGCACACCTGCTTTCGCCTCGTATGGGCAACGCTCCTATCCTTGCCGTCGAGTCGATCAACGAAACGGCGGCGGGGTTGGGTGTCGATGTTGAGCAAATCAAGGGCGATAAATTCCGCGAACTGTTCCGCAAGCTCTTTGCGCTCGATGACGCAATCATTGACGTGGGCGCGTCCAATATCGAAGATTTCCTAGATGGCATGGTCAAGTTCGATGAATCGCACCTTGAATTTGATTACTTCGTTATTCCGCTGACCAGTGGCACCAAAGAACAAAAAGAAACTATCTCGATGATCGGGACACTTTCGGATTTTGGCATTCCTGCCGAAAAAATCCGCCTTGTGTTCAATCGCGTTGATGCTGACGTGGCCGACGAATTCGCCCATGTCGTCAATTATGTGAAGAAGGAAAAGAACGCCACGGCCAACACTGAGGCGGCTATTTTTGAAAGCGAGTTGTTCGACGCGCTCGCCGTTAAAAAGCTGACGGTCGAAGCTCTATTGAAAGATGAAACGGACTATAAGGCGTTGCTCAAGAGCAACCCGGATGCCACCGCGAAAGAAAAGAACGCTTGGGGTGATATGCACGGCCTCAAAGCCTTGTCGCGCAGCGTGAATCGAAACCTCGATTCTGTATTCTCTGTCTTGTTCAAATAAGGGGCGCTCTATGGATGCGGCAAACACTCCCCGCACGACAAGGGACGCCCTCACGCTTGAGCTGCTAGGCGACATTGGCCGGTGTGATGACAAGGTAACGGCACTGGAAAAGAAGCTCGACGCCCTGCCCGAAGCTCTCGAAAAGGCAATGTCTCCCATGCTCGGCGCTCTGGCTCTGGCCTCGAAAGAGGCACAAGCCACTATCGGCCAGCTCGGTGCAGCGGAAAAAGCCTCGTTCGGAAACTTCGCGGCAGCCGAAAAGGTCGCGCTGCGTGACGCCCTCAAGGCGGCGCTGCGGGAAGAAGCCGGCGAAGCCCTCGCCAGTGTCGCCCGCGAACTGGCAACGTCGGCCCGCATCCATCAGGACGCGGCCAATGGCGAAAAGGTGCAGCGCTGGCAATGGATCGCCGTTGCTTTCGCTGGAAGCCTTCTAGCCGGGGCACTCGGCTTCTACGGTTCGCACCTGCTGTATGGCAAACAGATTGACGAACAAGCGGCCTTCGGCCGTGCCGTAGGCACGGTGTGGGACGGGTTGGACGCCAAGACAAAAGAGCGGATTCAAGCCGCAAGGGAACGCCAATGAAACCCGCACTTGTCCTAACCTTGCTCCTGCTGGCCGGCGCGGCCTTCATGTTTGGCCGCAACCTGTTCAAAACGATAAAGGGCAAAGAGCCTGCGACGTGGGTAACGTGGCTGTGGCTCGGCCTGTGGGGCGTGGCTGTCCTGTACGGCCTCGGCTCGGCCATTCCCCGCATGATCGCCAGCGGCGAATCTTCGGCCTTGCTTTCTATCGGCGTGGCCGGGGTCGCGGTGTTCTGCCAGACCCGAATCTGGGGCCACATGATGGCCCGCGCCAACTACGCACCGCACGGCCAAGAAACGGTCATCAGGGGCACGGAAGTTGTCGGCGGCTCCGATCTGCAAGCCCGTATGTACGGCGACAAGGCGAAGCCGGCCGACGTGGATATTGAAATTGGCGGGGTGGTCGTTCCGCGCATGTTGGAAGCGCAGCACATGCTTTTCAGCGGCACCACGGGCGCAGGCAAGACGCAAGCGATTAACCGGGTTCTGCGAGCCGTGCGGGCACGCAATGAACGGGCCTTGATTGCTGACCCGGCCGGGGGGTTCTTCTCTCGCTTCGGTCGTCCTGGTGATGTGCTGTTTAACCCGTTTGATCGACGCTCGGTGGATTGGTCGCCCTTCGCTGAAATCCGGGCTGAATACGACTGCCAGCGCATCGCCAAGGCGGCCGTGCCGGATGGCACGGGGGAGGGTGCAGAGTGGCACCACTACGCGCAAACGCTGCTCGGTGAAACGCTCTTGGCCCTGCATCAGCGCGGGGAACGCTCGGTAAAGCGGCTGCTGCACTATGTCAGCTCGGCCGACATAAAGGAGCTGGGCGAGCTGCTGGCCGGCACGCCGGCCGCCATCCTGTGCGCCAAGGGCAACGACAAGATGCTGAACAACACGCGGGGCATCATCGCTACCTATCTCGGCGTGTGGCGCTACCTGCCCGACGCCGGCACGTTCTCCGTGCGCGAGTGGGTGCAGGATGAAACGCGCACGGGCTGGCTGTTCGTGACCTACCGCGACGATCAAATGGGGATGCTGCGCGGCCTTGTGGCCTCCCTGCTGGAACTCGGCATTGTCGAGGGCTTGAGCCTGTCAGAAAACCAAGATCGCGGCTTGTGGTTTGTGTTCGATGAAGTCGATTCACTCGGCAAGGTGTCCAGCCTGCGCAGCGGTCTAACGAAGCTGCGCAAGTACGGCGGGCGCTGCGTGCTTGGCCTGCAAACGGTGTCGCAACTGCGCGAAACCTACGGCAAGGACGAGGCGCAAACGCTGCTCGCCAACCTGTCCACCAAGCTGATTTTGCGGGCCGGTGACAACGAGACGGCCGAATATTTCAGTAAGGAGCTGGGCGAACAGGACATTGACCGGCTGCAAATGACGACAGGGCAGGGCACCAGTTCGGGCGGCCTGACGAATCCCGGCCAAAGCTCGGAATCGTTCAATACGAACTACAACATGCAGCGCGTGCGGCAAGCCGCCATCATGTCGTCGGAAGTGCTGAACCTGCCCGATCTGCAAGGCTTCCTCAAGATACCCGGCCAGCCGGTCGCCACGGTCAAGATTGACTATCAGGCCATGCCAGAAGTCGAACCGGCTTATTTGAGTTAATGAGTAAAAAGCCCATAAATTCATCTACTCATTGCCCGGATTCAGTGTTATACTCAAATGAGTAAATAAGTGGTGACAGGCTGGCTTCCCGCCTCGGTGCGCCTGTCACCATCGACGTAACCGCGCCAAAATGGGAAAATCGGGTATGCCAAAACATTCGGTTTTGGTATGCGTGAACAACAAAACGAACGCTGATTTTTATGCCCTAAGAACGCTTCGGCGTACCGGGTGCGGCCCCGAAAAGAACGGGCCTGACAGGTGGGAAAGAAGCTCGCAAGAGCCACCAGACAAGCAGCGGAAAGACGCGCCGCATAGACCACACCCCAAGGACGCCACGGCGTACCGGGTACGGGCCTTAAACAAGCCCTGACAGTCGGGAATAGCAGCTCGTAAGAGCCGACAGACAGGCCGGAAAGACGGCCCGGCGTTCGCCCTCAACCTTTGGAGTGGCGAACACATGATTTCCTATATTCACTTTCCCATCATCGCACTTTGCGCGTTCATATTGATTGCAATATGGCGCTTGTGGGTCTGCATTGATCGGCTCGGCTTCATGCGCGAGGTATCGCGCCGGGCACCCTCGATGTTCCAAGGCCATTTGCTGGCCGCCGTGCTTGCCATCATGCCGCTATTGATCGCAGCGGTAACTTGGTCAGGTATCACCCTACCGCACCAAACCGCCCCGATGAATGCCTACCTTGCGGCGTTCATGTCTGCCGCATGTCTCGGCGGGTGCCTGCTCCTTCTCAAGAACACGGGGGAACGCCTCGCGCTCTCTTGGGCCGGCTCGCGTGAAGGTGCCTTACGTGTTGTCGCCATGCTGCGCATCATCGACGCGGCGGAATTGGCCTATGCACTGCAATATGTCCAGGAGCATGAAGCCAAAATGACCAGCAATGGCCGAATCTTTGACGCTCAAACCGTCCGCGAGGTGCGCAAGTGAAAAAGCTCTCTATTTTGATAGTCGCACTCATGGCCTTGGCTGGCTGCAAAGAAGATCAGCCCGTTGAAGTCGTTCAAACCGTCGATTGGTACAAAACCCATGACGCCGAACGCATCGAAATGGTCAAAAAGTGCAAGAACAGTCCGGGCGAAATTGCCGGCACTCCGAATTGCATAAACGCCAAATCGGCACACGATCAAACAATATTCGGTAGCCAAAATTTCAACATTAAGGCCACCCCTCCCAAATTCACAAGGTAGGTGATGCTATGGACGAATTGACATTATTCACCTTCATTGGTGAAACGATCACAAACGCCACCAATGCGTTTATGGTGCCGGCGGCTAACGAATTAATGTTCAAGCTGCAAATGGCTGTTCTTGGCGGCGTCACCCTTTACATCGTCATGTCGGGATATGCGATTGCAACGGGGTCGATGGAATCGCCGTTTTGGACGGTCATGAAACAGTGGGCAAAGATCATGTTCATTGCCTATTTCGCCTTCACTGCTGATGGATACCATCAACAAGTCGTAGGCACGCTGAACGGCATTGAAACCGGCCTCTCCGACGTTCTGAAAATCAGCGCTCCGGGTGCGCCTGCTGCAACCATCTATCAAACACTTGATGAGGTGGTGAACAAGGGCGCTCAACTGGCCTCTATCGCCTTGCAGCAAGCAAGCGATGCAGGTTGGAACATCGGTGCAGCGGCATCGTGGTTCATTACTGGCATCTTCATTTCAATCGGAACCCTGATATTTGCCATCGTCGGCGGCGTGAACATCATTGTGGCGAAATTCTCTCTTGCGGTGATGTTCGCACTTGGCCCGTTCTTCATTGCGTGCGCCATGTTCCCGATGACTTCGCAGTTTTTCGACAGATGGCTAAGTCAGGTGATGAATTACATTTTCACGATTGTGATTCTTGCCCTCATCATGACCTTCGGCATCGTCGCGTTTAATGGCTTTATCGGCGGCGTTGATTTGACGGGTGAAGGCGTGCAAAACCCCTATATCGCCGGCCTTCAAGTTTTTGGGCTGACGCTAATTCTTAGCTGGATTGCCATGCAGGCAAGTGGCATGGCCTCCGGGCTGGCCGGTGGTGTTTCCACGTCCGCATTGTCACTCCGGCAAATTGCTTCGGGTGCCATGTCTCCGGCTCGCGCCGTGGGCGCAGCCCATAACGTCGTCAATCCCACATCAACCCGCCTTGATCCTCGCACCGGCCACCAGACAACGGCGCGGCGAGCCGAACACCTCGCTATGGGGCGCAGTGTATGGGCACGCAATCCGGCATATCGTGATGGCATCAAAGAACGGTTGGCATCAGCATGGGCCAAACAGCCGGGCGGCGATGTGAAGGGGAAATAAGCCATGTTCAACCAGCTTGAACACGAAGCCCTAATGCGGCTCATGACCCATGCGACGGGCTACACACCTGACAGCCGGCGCATTGCGCACTGGCTGCAAGAATGGGAACAGGCCGACAACCCGCGCACCGCTAAAACGCATGTGCCGGGCTTGGCGGCTTCCCACGCTCACGACGTGGCGAAGGTAGCCCATGCAGCAAAGCGAGACGGCGCACGGCCTACGACACTAGGCCGAATTGAATACGCCTACAACATGCAAAACATTGAACGGGCTTACCCTCTGCCGTCGCTAGAGTTGGAACGCTGACCCTCAACCCCGCTTCGGCGGGGTTTCTTTTGGTGACAATGGATCTGCCTCGATCGCGCCAATCTGTCGCCACCGGAAACCCTCCGCGCTTCGCTTGGGCAACCCCCTTCGGGTTGCATCCCGCGTCGGTTCTTGCCCGACTGGCTGCAGGGGCAGGCGCTGCGGGCGGTGCCCTTGTCCTACCCCCTTGCCGATAGGCTCTCTGGCTTCCATCAGCATCAAGGGTTCGGCTTCGCCCACGTCCTCACCCGTTCGGTACTCGCTGCGCTCCGTTCCGCGTGCGGCTTCCGGGCGTGCCCTTGACACTGCTTCCAGCCATGACACGGGCCACGACTGACAACGAACGCGGGGATGAAACCGCCAAAACGCGGCGGCCGTTGGTGACGGCTGCGCGTTGGCCAGGTCGTGAAGCTGTCGCCAAGATCAGGCTTTGGCAGGCGGGGTTTTCTTGGGCTTCGGTTCGCCCTGTGGCTTGATCGCGGCCAGCAAAGCGGCGTTCTGTTCCTGCATGACCTGCAACTGCCCGGCAAGCCCTGCGGCGCGCTCTCTGGCCTCTGCTGCGGCCTTGGCGGCGGCGTCACGCTCGCCCTGTGCCTTGGTCAGTCCTTCGGCTGCTCGATGCGCCTCCGTGGCGGCCTGTTTGCGCTGCTCGGCGTGGGTCTGCTCGATAGCCTCGGCCTTGGCCTGCACCTTCACCAGCTCGGCCCGTGTGGCCTCTGTGGCGGCATGGGCGGCCTCGATCTCGGCGGCGGCCTGCTGGCGTGCTTCGGTGTTCTCGATGCGCAAGCGGTCGGCGTCGGCGTGCGCCCTGTCCAGCTCGCCGCGAAGGTCGGCGGCCCGGTGTTCGATTTCAGCAATGCGGGCATCTGCCTTGTCGGCCCGGCTCACTGCCTCGGCCAGTTGCTGGCGAACGGCGGCGAGTTCCTGCGCCTGCTTCTCGGCTGCTGCCTTCTCGGCGGCCAGTGCTGCCCCGGCCGCGTCCAGCTCGCCGGCCTGACGCTCGAAAGCCTCGGCCAGTTCCTGCCGCATGGCGTCCAGCTCGCCGCGTTCGGTTTCCCATGCGGCCTGTGCGCTGCGTAGGGATTCATTCGCCAGCTCTTGGGCCTGCTGCCAGATTGTCGCCACTGCGGCGCTGCTGGCCTGCTGCACGGATTCCGGCACGGCTACGGCCACCGGGGCGGCCTGCGCGGTCTGTGCCCTGCGCCATTCCTTCATTACCGAACTGGCGGCGTTCATGTCCACACGGGCGGCACGGCGCACGGCGTCCACCGTGGGCATGGTCTGGCGTCCGGTCTGCTCGAAAAGATCAGCGGCGGCGGCAATGATGCGTTCGCGTACGTCGGCGGGGATGGCGGTAGATGCTTGGCTCATGGCGGCTTTCCTTGGGGAGTAATAATAAGAATAATAATACTATTATTATTCTTACGGGTCAAATCTTATTATTCAGGCTGCAATGGCTTGCCCGGCCTTGGACGCACAGCAGTTAAACCGGCCAGCGCCTGCCTGTTCTTGCCCGTTTTTGAGTGGAAGGGGTGTCAAGGGCACGCCCGGAAGCCGCACGCGGAGCGCAGCCGGCACGGCGAGCACCGAACGGGTGAGGACGTGGGCGAAGCCGAACCCTTGATGCCGCTGGAACGGCCCAAGCCTCTAGTCTGGGGTGCAGTCAAGGAAGCGAAGCGCCCCGCCGCCTGCATCCCTGACGACAGAGGGCGACTCGCTCCCCTCGCTGGCGAGGGGCGGGGGGGAGTGGTGCGGCGCGTCAAGTTCGCGTCACCCGTTGAAAGTACGACGCTTTTTACGAACTCCAAGACAGATTCAGCGCGGCAAATCCTGCAGACTGTCTGGCGACAATTAGTTTTTCCGGTGACGACAATTAGATTTGCCGGTTGATGGGCCGGCGGCGGCAACGCCGCCGGCTCTTGCCTACCATGCTGCCTCCCGAGGGAGGCAGCATGAAGAAAGACGGAGAGATCAAATTGTTGCTGGAAGAACGACGTAAAGGCGTTACCCAGAAGTTGGCGGCGGCCCGTACCGGGATGAGTGAGCGCACGGCGCGCAAGTACGAGCGTGCCGGAAAGCTGCCGAGCCAGATGAAGCAGCCGCGCAAGCACCGCACCCGGGAGAATCCGTTCTCCGCCGACTGGGCGTGGGTCGAAGCCGAGCTTTCACGCGATCCGGCGCTTCAGTCGAAGACCCTGTTTGCGCTGCTGTGCGAGGCATTTCCCGGGCGTTACCAGGAGGGCCAGATCCGAACACTGCAGCGACACATTCACGCCTGGCGCATCGAGCACGGCCCCGAGCAGGAAGTAATGTTCGAGCAAGTCCATGTGCCTGGGCGGATGGCACAGTCGGACTTCACCTGCATGAACGCGCTGAACATCACCCTCGGCGGCGTTCCGTTCGCCCATCTCGTCTATCACCTCGTACTGACCTACTCGAACGTCGAAGCGGTGCGGGTGTGCTTCTCCGAAAGCTTCGAGTCACTGGCCGAAGGGCTGGAGGCTTGCCTGTGGCAGATCGGTGGGGTTCCCGAGTATCACCGTACGGACAATCTCAGTGCCGCCGTGCGCGAGCTGGCCCGGGATGCCGACGACGGTCGGCGTTCGCGCCATGAGTTCACTCAGAACTACCGTGCCGTGCTCGCGCATTACGGCATGCAGCCATCGGCCAACACGGCTGGCTGCGCGAATCAGAACGGCGACGTTGAGCAGTCGCACTTCCGCTTCAAGCAGGCTGTCGACCAAGCGCTGCGCGTGCGCGGCAGCCGCGACTTCCTGGATCGCGCCGCTTATGAGCGTTTCCTCGGCGATCTCGTTCGCAGTCGCAATCTGACGCGCAGCGAGCGCTTCGCCGCCGACCGCGCTGCGCTCAGGTCGTTGCCAGCCACGCCGCTCGACTTCACCCGCGAATTGATGGTCCGGGTTTCCCGCTTCAGCTTGGTCAGAATTCTGATGAACCGCTACTCAGTGCCGTCCCGGCTGATCGGTGCGCAACTGAAGGCCCGACTGCACGCCGAAACCATCGACCTCTACCATGGCGCCGCCCATGTCCTGACCTTGCCCCGGCTGTCGGGCCGAGATCAACGCCGTATCGATTACCGGCACGTCATCTGGTCGCTAGTGCGCAAGCCCGGCGCCTTCGCCGCCTACTGCTACCGCGACGAGCTGTTTCCGACCACGACCTTCCGTCGTGCCTACGATGCCCTGATCGAAGCCACACCGGCCAAGGCCGATAGCCACTATCTGCGCATCCTGCATTTGGCGGCGAGCACTTCAGAAGCCGGGGTCGATCGGGCGCTGAATCTCTTGCTGGACGCCGGTCGCCGGCCGACCTTCGATGCCGTCCGTGATCTGGCGGGTTACCCCAAGCCGACCACGGCACCAAGCATCGCCAGGGCCAGTATCGATCTGGCGATCTACGATGAGCTGCTTGCCTCGCGGGGGAGCCATGCATAACTCGCGGGAGGAATTGCAAGCGCTGTTGCGCACCCTGAATCTCAGCGCCATGGCCGGGCTCATCGACGATCTGGCCTTGCGTGCGGCCAAGGAGAATCTGACTCACGAGGCCTTCTTGCTTGAGTTGGCGCGGGCCGAACGAGCTGCGAAGGTCGCCCGCCGTATCGAGCGCCTGTTGAAGCAATCGGAATTGCCGCCGGGCAAGTGCTTCCGAACACTCGACTTGGGTCGCTTCGCGCCGGCCCTGCGCATGCAGATCGAGCGCCTGCGTACCGGCGACTTCCTCGAGAGCGCCGTCAATGTGGTCGCTGTCGGCCTGCCGGGCGTCGGGAAGAGCCATTTGGCGGCGGCGCTTGGCCACGCACTGATCGAGCAAGGACATCCGGTGCTCTTCACCTCAACCAGTGCGCTGGTGCAACGACTGTTGGCGGCCAAACGTGATCTGCGACTGCCGCAGGAGTTGGCCAAGCTCGACCGCTTCGAATGCATCGTCCTCGACGACATCGGCTACGTCCAGCACGACCGGGACGAGATGGAAGTGCTGTTCACGCTGCTCGCCGACCGCTACGAGCGCAAGAGCGTCGTCATCACGACGAACCTGGTGTTCTCGGAATGGGATCGGATCTTTAAAGACCCGATGACGACGCTCGCAGCCGTGGATCGTGTCGTCCACCACAGCGTCGTACTCGATCTGATGAATGCCGAAAGCTACCGCGCCAGCGCTGCCGGCGCAAAACCGAAAGCGTCGCCCGGGAAGCTGCCCGCGGCGGAGTGAAGAGCGGCATTTCTAAATGTCGTCGACCGGCAAATCTAATTGACGCTGGACAGCAGACCTTGCCAAAGGCTCACAGAGCCGTTTTTTCGTCTCGCCCTGCCCTTGCCTATGCCTTTGCCCTTGAAAGCGCGTCTTGTGGCCTCTGCGCACCACTGAAGCCTGTTTCTTGCGGCGATGCTTGCCCCCTCCTTCCTGATAAACCGGTTTTTTCGGACTCTCGAACCACACGAACCTTTCCGGCATGGCGCGCACACGCGCCGGGCTGAGCGGGCGGCCGACTTGTCGGCCGGGCGTGATTTGTCCCGGTCTTAGCGCCCCGTAGGGGTGGCCGCTTGCGGCCATGCCGACCGGCTTGCCGGTTGGGACGCTTAGACCATGCCTTACCTCGGCCGTAGATCAACCACGGGCGGCAGGTGCCGCCCTTCGTTCTCTGTTTTCCGGCCAAAGGCCGGCCGGTGTTGCCTTCCTGTCTTGGCTGTTGGTTTTCATAGCTTTGGTGCCGCACAGGTGTTGGTTCTGGTCGGGGTAGTGGTGTCCCACTGCGCGGCAAGTGCCGCGCTTCAAAAACGCATGGCCGCAGGCCATCCATTTATGGGGAGGGGGGGCCGACTTGATCGGGGGAACCCCGAAGGGGTGCCCCGGCCGCAGGCCGCTTTGCGGCGTTTCGTTTTGCTCAGGCGGTCGAGTTATCCACGGTTTTCGGCCTTCCAACTACAGGCAATATTTATAGGTAAAAAGAAACTAGAGGCACCTTACAGGTTTAGGGGGGGTGCGATTTCACGCGAAAAGGGGGTGCGATTTCACGTGGATAACCGCCCTAGGGGGGGTGCGATTTCACGCACTGGGGGGGTGCGATTTCACGTGGAAAAGTTGGCGTATCCACAGGGTTTTTCCACAGGGTGGGCCTGTTTTGGATGCTTCGCGGTGGCGTTCTCGTTGGTGACAGGTCGCGCACCTGGTCGCGCTCGTCTGTCGCCAAAAGTGGGGGGTGCGATTTCACGTCCTGCACTGGTGACGCCGGCACGGTGGCCAGCTCGCCGCGGTGTCGCCATCAATATGACGCGCAGCGCTGCCGGGACGGCATGACGAAAGGGATTGAAGCCCGAAGGGGTCGAGACTTGGAACAAGGCTCGATGCGCAGCACGAAAGCCCGGCCCCGGCTCTGACGGGGTGAGCCTAAGACTTCTTCGGGATCGGCGGAGGCGAGGCCATGAGCATCAAGCCGCCCGTTACCTGCTTGATCTTGGCTTGCGGATACACCACTTGCACATTGCGCAGCACTGGCAAAAACTGCTTCTTGAAGTCTTTGTCAGGGTCTTTGCCTTGGTACTCCTGCGCGAACTGCTCGCGTAGCGACTTCCAATGCAGGATGACCGGGCGGCCCTCGATGCGGTGCAGGCGGTGGGCAAGCCATGCGTACACGTCCAAGGCAAGCGCAGAGCCTTTCAGGGCGTGCAAGGCGCGATTGTCCAGCGGCACGGCGCTATCCATCAACGAATTGAAATAGGACTCAGAAAGCATCATCACGCCCGGCCATAGCGAGGGCTGCTGTGTCTCTTTGTTCGCTAGCCATGCGTCGAACTGCTCGACGGGCTGGCCGTTGAACGTGCGGCCCTTGAAACCAAGCTGCAAGCGACAGGCGGCCAGCGCGTGCATTTGCTTACGCAAGGTCGTATAGCGGCGGCCTTCGCTCTCCATGCCCATGAGGCGCAGGAACTCGGCGGCACTGTCTCCAATGGGAATTTCACGGGTGCCGTAGCGTTTGGCGTAGGACGACACCCAAGCCAGCGCCAGACGCGGCATAGCCCCGTAGGGGATAGGCTGCTGCACAGGCCCTTTGCCTTCGTCCAGCCAACCGGCTTGCACGTTCACCCACGCATCGCCGGATTTGCGCATGAACTCGCGGGCGTCGGTCTTGGCTCGCGGCAAACCGACCTGGCACAGCACGGCATGGGTGAAAGACATGAATTCGCCGTACTCGTCCTGTCGTGTACCGGCGATTTCCGCGCCCACGTCCAGCAGCTTGTTTTGCTGCGGTGTGATGATCGCGCCGGGCTTGGCCGTGCGCGGGATGATGGCAGGCTCTTTGCGCTGCGCCTTCGGCGCTGCCGGTTCTTTCTTCGCTGTCGGCACGCTGCGACCGACAACGGCCCCCACGGACTGGAAGCCCTCGATGCGCGAAGGCTCGGCGCTCTTGGCCTCCGGCGTACCCATGAAGCGGGCGGCTGTTGCTGCGGCCCGCTTGGCCTGTTCTGCCCCCATGCCGGCGTCGATCAGCTTTAGGCGGTACTCGTTCGCGTTCAGGGCATCGCGGCGGACATTGGCCGTCTTGGCGGCCACGGCGGCGGCATCGTCGGGCGGTAGGCCCGCGTCGATCAGCAAAGCGCAGTAAGCCGCCTCATCAAACGCTTCGCCACCAAGGTTTAAGGCTGTCTGTCTCCCGCCATTTTTGGTAGTATTGGTCATGATCGTTTTCCTGTTTTGGTAATGGTCACGCGGCCTAATGGGTTTCGCCACTCCGGGCCGCACCAGCCCAACACTGTTAGCGCGGTGTTGGGCTTTTCTTTTTTCAGTGCGGGCCGACTTCCTCGCGCCAGTTGGACGAATCCACCACGATTTCAGGGTTAAGGTGCGTCACGTCGGCCAGCGTCGTTAGCGCCTTCTCGATGGTGCGAAAGCACACCGGGCGGCCGTCATGGGTCACGGCGTGCAAGGTCTGGCCCTGACGGGCATACAGGGCGAACCCTTGGCCGTCGTTCGGGTAAAGCACGGCCTGCACGCGCTCCCCGTCCGGTGTATCGCAAGCGGCATTCAAGCGGTGGAACGTCCACGCCCTGCCCTTCTTCACCTTCGGTTCCATCTGCTCAAAAAAGCTCGACACAAGGGCCTCCACTTCTGCGGGCGTTGCGCCCAAGTTTTGATCTGTATTCATCTTCGCCACTCCTGAAAAAACCGGCGTTAGCGCGCCGGGGTTGGTAATCACGGCGTTTGTTGCGCCGCGTGCTTCACTCTCAAAATCTCGACGGTGCGGGCCTCGGCCAGCACACGATAAAAAACGATGTAGTTCGGATGCACGACCAGTTCGCGCAGCCACTCGGGCAAGCCCGGCCGGCCATGTCGGCCAAGCTCTGGATGCTGTGCAAGCGGCTTGGTCTTGTCGCGCAGCTCCTGCCCGAAGCTCTTGGCCCTCGTCGGGCTGTCCTTGCCGATGTAGCGCACGATGGCGCGCAAGTCCTCGCGGGCCATCGGCCGCCATTCAATGCGGTAAGGCTTGGCCGTCATGCGCGCTTTTTCTTCGGCAAGGCGGCAATGTCCGCGTCCATCTCGGCCATAACTTCATCGTGTGGGATGCTCGGTCGAGGGTCATCAATGGATGCCTGAATCTCGCCGGCCAGCCACTGGTTATAGGCGGCGGCTTCATGCGCTCCGCGCATCGCCTCTGAGCGGTTTTGCCGGCTGCGGCTCATGTCCTTTTGGTCGGGGTTCCAGTTGGTCGCGTCAAGCTGTGCAACGGCAATGCCCACATCACGCAACACGATCAGCGCGGAAGTGGGACTACCAAAGCGGCGCGGCTCTGTGCTGCGTGCCTTCGACAAAAAGGCGTCTTGCCCGCTGCGGGTAGCGATTTCAACGAAGAAGCCGCCGCCCTGCCCTTTCAGGGTTACACCCGTCACGCCGCCGGCGTTGGCCGTGGCGCGTAGCTGTTCTAGTGTCATGCTGTGCATGGTGCGCTCCTTTATCAATCAAGGTATGTTGCAAGCCTGTATTGTGCATGATTGATAGAAGTCGTGCAAGCGGTTTGCAGTCCTTAAACGGTCGTTTTGCGGATTTTTTGCAACAGCCCGGAATTGTCATTTTCAGAAGTCGACTGCACCAGTTCATTGGATTGGCCACCGTGTGTGCATCGGACTCCTGACCATTCCGGCATCAGCAGTCATCTGCACCAATCTCGTCTATGCTCAATACTCGTGTGCACCAAATTGAGGTTTGGGCATGGCGTCGGAAGTACTACGGATTACCGAGTGTTGCTGCGCACTGAAAATTGACCAGATTTCGAAGGTAATGTG
>TARA_R110001583_G_scaffold28426_3_pt1 | contig 19504 bp, 18 predicted proteins | sample TARA_R110001583 | Tara Oceans TARA_R110001583 (sample SAMEA4398432) | marine metagenome | biome: Polar Biome; feature: [MES] marine water layer (ENVO:01000295) within the mesopelagic zone...; material: water (ENVO:00002006), including particulate matter (ENVO:01000060) such as...... | reverse complement strand
GGTTTCCGTTTACGTTTTTCTTGATAAAGAAATTCCTTTAGCAAGTAGAGGCAGGAAGCCGAAACTAGGTTCGGTTCCGCACATGGAAGTGCGGTCCGAACTGGTGCGTTAAAAGGGATTTATTTGGCAAGATAAAAAACGTTTCGGAACGGCACTCTTTGCTTACTTTCTCTTGCTGTTGAGAGAAAGTAATGTCGCCAACAAGGCGAAACATATGTTAATTAAGTTTAAATACTGACTGGATGAGCTTGACGAACAAAGTATCAAAACATTTAATAGTGCCTAGTTCCCTCGGTCTCCTTTTTCTCTATTGTAACCTATGGCATTTATGCAACAATAAGCAGACGAAGCTTTGATTTCAATCAAATAAACAATTGTCTTTCAAATCAAATGGCGTATTATGTCACGAGATGTCACATTTATTAAGGAGATACAATGAACTCACCATTTATTCAAACGCAAACAGGTAACTCATCTGTTTCTATTAACAAAGTGCTTAAAAATACTTATATTTTATTAGGTATGACACTTGCATTCTCAGCACTCACAGCAACTCTTGCAACCATGATGAATATTGGTGGAATCGCTTCACTGGTATTAATGCTAGTTGGATTTGGTTTACTGTTTGTTGTTTCAAAAACTGCTGATACTGGTAAAGGCCTTTTCTGGGTATTTATGTTTACTGGTGTTATGGGCGCTTCTTTAGGTAATATGTTGAATCATTACCTCTCGATGGAAAATGGCTCATCGCTTATCATGCAAGCGTTAGGTTCTACCGCGCTTATCTTTTTTGCATTATCTGCTTACGCATTAACTTCTAAGAAAGACTTCTCTTTCATGGGTGGTTTTTTAATGACAGGTATGATAGTTGTTATCATCGCAATGGTTGCTAATATCTTTTTACAAATTGCTCTAATGCAAGTTGTTATCAGCAGTGTGGTTGTAATGATTATGTCTGGTTTCATTCTGTTTGATACAAGCCGTATCATTAATGGTGGTGAGACTAACTACATTCGTGCAACGGTTTCTTTATACTTAAACCTATTTAACATATTTGTTCACCTATTATCTTTATTAGGCATTATGGACGATTAATTAATCCTCGAATATGTAATTTGTATAGCGCACCATGAGTGCGCTTTTTTAATTCTATAATCCAGGTAAATAATGAAAAAATTACTGTTTCTAGTGCCACTATTACTCACCTTACTTGCCTGCTCAGAGAACCCCGTGTTATCCAAACTTAATCATACAGACAAAATTCTCGCCTTTGGTGATAGCCTCACTTTTGGTTATGGTGCATCAAGAGAACAAAGCTACCCAGCGGTATTAAGCCAATTAAGCGGTTTAAATGTGATTAACGAGGGAATCAGTGGCGAACTCAGCTCAGAAGGTTTAAAACGTTTAGAGAAGCTATTAGACACGCACAATCCTGAATTATTATTATTGTGCCATGGCGCAAATGATATGCTCAAAAAACGCAATTTAGATAATATGGCTAACAACCTTGAAGCAATGATTGAACTCGCTCAACAGCGTGATATTGAGGTACTTCTCATTGCGGTGCCAAGCGCCACTCTTTTTCTAAAGCCACTTGAACAATATCAACAAGTCGCCGATAAAATGAAAGTGCCTTTAAACAATGATTTAATAGCAGATATCCTTGGTCAACCTGCATTACACAGCGATATTATTCACCCTAATGCTTTGGGTTATCGTAAAATGGCAGAGGGCATACACCAAGATTTACAATCACTTGGTGCTTTATAGGTTGAAATAAAAGAAGTATTTTTAGATACACGCTTAATGCGAATAACCTAACTCTTGCGCAGGTTGAATATTACTTGCGCTCCAGGCGGGATACAGTGTAGCAATCACACTCATGATAAATGCCAATACAGTAATAATAACAGCCTGTTGCAAGTCTAATTCTGAGGGTAAGAAATCAATAAAATAGATATCACCTGATAACACTTTATGACCAATGACTGATTCCAGCGATTTCACTAAATCTGTTAAATTCAGTGCTATATAACATCCCGCCAAAGCACCTATCACACTGCCCACTAATCCATTAAAGGCGCCTTGTACAATAAAGATAGTACGAAGACTCCAACGTGAAGCACCCATGGTTTTTAAAATGGCAATATCACCGCGTTTTTCATTCACTGCCATCACTAAGGTAGAAACAATATTAAAACAAGCCACTGCAACCACCAGCAATAAAATCACATACATTAAGGATTTAACCATCTGAATATCTTGGTAAAGGTAACCTTGGCTAGTGATCCAACTTTTTATATAAAGGTATTCTGCTAATTGATAACCTACCTCACGGGAAATATTTTGTGCGTCTAAAATATTATCCACTTTAAACGCAATGGCGTTTGCACTGTCTAAGTTGAGCATCTCTTTAGCATCATTAATGTGTATAAAACCTAAGGTACTATCGACTTGTCCACCCATTTCAAAGATGCCAACTAAGGTTAAAGGCACCACTTTAGGGGCTTTTAATTTATTTCCCCCTTCTGTATCAGGCAACAGTAATTTTAAGGACTGACCGATTGTCAGACCTAAATTATCGGCAACATGTTTACCTAAGATAATGTTTTGTTCACCGGTTTTTAATAACTGCCAACTGCCCTGTTTGATATATTGCTCAATCTCAGTGACATTACTTTCAGTCCCGGGATTAATCGCTCGCAGTTGGAGCGCTTTCATTTTGGTATCTTTTTGCAATAAACCGCTCAAGGTTATATAAGGAGTTGCGCCTATCACACGGGGATTATCTTGAACTATTTTAAGGCTACTTTGAATATCTCGAAAAGTTCCATTGACCATTTCAACTTCAGCATGCGGTATCACCGTGAGCAATTGATCTCTCAAGGCTTTTTCGAAACCATTCATTGCCGACAGACCAACAATCAACACCATCACACCAAGAGAAATACCCAGTATTGAGGCCATCGAAATAAAGGAGACAAAACTATTTTTATGTTTCGCTCGGCTATAACGCAAGCCAATAAATAACGATAACGGGCGAAACATTAATCTTGCCCCTTTAAAATACCACTCACCATTAACATTTGGCGGTCCAATTTATTCGCCAAGCTTTGGTCGTGTGTTACCACCACAAAGGCCGTTCCTAACTCGCTATTAAGCGTTTTGATAAGCTGATAAATACTTTCTGCGCTGTTGGCATCTAAGTTACCCGTAGGTTCATCTGCTAATACTAATTGGGGGTCATTAATTAACGCTCGCGCAATCGCAACACGTTGACGCTCACCACCAGAAAGTTCTGAGGGACGATGTTTAACACGTTGCTCAAGGCCTACTCGATGGAGCATTTGTGTGGCTTTTTCGGTTGCTTGTTTAATGTTCATGCCTGCAATCAATAACGGCATCGCAACATTTTCTAGTGCACTAAACTCTGATAACAAATGGTGAAATTGATAAACAAAACCAAGATGCTGATTACGCCATTTAGCTTGTTTTTTATCATTTAATTGATGAATATCTTCACCTTGATAACTTACTGAACCTGTCGTTGGTTTATCTAACGCGCCTAATAAATGTAATAAGGTACTTTTACCCGAGCCAGAACTCCCCACGATAGCCAGTAACTCCCCTTCTTTTACCTTGAGATTCACGTTTTCTAAAACACTATTAGTCAATTTACCATCTTGATAGATTTTTCCAAGATCAGTACAGGTCAACAGTAATGGTGTTTGTTGTTCTTGTTGTGACATATTATTCATACCTTAACGCTTCAACTGGGCTTACTTTCCCTGCTCGATATGCAGGATAGAGTGTCGCGACGAGACTTAATAACATCGCGCCAAACATAATAATAAATATTTGTGTAGGTTGATGAAGAACGGGCAATAAACGCGCGCCTCCCGATGCAGTTGCTAATAAATGTAAGCCTAAAAAAGACATCACCTCATTGATATAACTACTTAATAATAAACCTGCGCCAGTACCAATTAGAGCGCCTATGATCCCGCTCCAAGCCCCTTGAATAATAAAAATCAAATTCAAGGTTCCGCCCGTCATGCCTAAGGTTTTTAAAATGGCCACTTCCGCACTTTTATCACTAACCACCATCACAGAGGAGGACAATATATTAAAGGCCGCCACAGCAATGATTAAACACAATAATAACCAAATCATGTTTTTTTCCATTTTAACGGCAGCAAACAATTCACCATGGGTACTGCGCCAATCGGTAATATTTTCATTCGCCGCTAAGGTGGGAGGTGTCCAACTTAATACGTCAAAGGGATCTTCAAAGGCAAACCGTAATCCGGTTATTTGATCTTCGTTAATACGAATTAAACGAGCCGCGTCTTGTGCATGCATTAACACTAAATATTTATCGACATCAGAACCAACATCAAAAAAACCAGCAATAGTGAAATTCCGTTGACTTGGCAGCTGTCCAAGTGGTGTAAACCGCGTACCACGGGCAGAGATAACTCGTACTTTATCACCCATTTTGACGTTTAAAGTGCGTGCTAAAGAGCGTCCAATAAGAATATTGTAAGAGCGAGAAGTTAAATTTTCTAAACTGCCTAAATAAATACTCGATGCGATAACATCACTGGCAAAATACTCAGGGTAAATACCTTCAAAAGTAATGCCTTGTAGTTGCTCTGTACTTTGTATGATCGCTTCACTATTAATCACGGGTTCGACACTTTTAACACTTTCAATATTCATCAATGATGGAATTTTATCTTTCCATTCACTCATCGTCTGGCTGTCATTACTTAATACAGCTTGTGGCACAGCACCTAATATTCGTGTTTTTAATTCAGACTCAAAGCCGTTCATCACAGACAATACCGTAATTAAGGCTAATACTCCCAGAGTGATGCCCCCAGTAGAGAAAAGCGAAACAAAGGAAATAAATTTGTTATTACGTTTGGATTTTGTATAACGCAAACCGATATAGAGGCTAAGCGGATAGAACATAAAGGCCCTGTTATTATTACATTTGTTTTAATTAACCTGCATTCTAATGTATCTTTATAGACGTTACCATTCAAGATACAACATTCAGCAAGCACTGAAGGGAATAGTTTCTAGGAAAAGAAGTGAAGATCTAAAGGTTTCACTATTCCATCTAATAGACTAAAGACATTCAATTATCCTTCTATATTAGTTATCATTATGCGTTATAATCATCTATCAAGCAGTCTAGAAAACTATCTCGGCTTTTACAAAACATCAGTCTTTAGTCTCAGGAATTTGGAAAAATAATGACAAGCAATCAATACTTTATCGTAGAGCATCAGCTAAGCTTAAATGTCGAAACGCTAAATGATGATGAAATGATTCCCAATGAAGTCAATTTTGAGGCTGAAATTCCCGCACCTTTTCGTATGGCCAGTGACCTGACAAGCATTGATTCACATTCTCTACAACCACTGAAGCTAAATAACGATACAACACAAGTTTTGTGGGCATATCTACAAGCGCAAAATTTAAAAATTAATACCCTATTAACCTATGTATTAAGTCAACAAGACGATAAAGCCTTGCGTTTTGAGAGTATCGCTTTCAGCGCGGGTAATTGCTTATTCAAACAAAAAGCAAGGCAAGAAAACACGCTTTTTGCCGTGAATCAAAAGGTGCGATTAAAACTCTTTCTTCCTGAAGAATCCGCAGCCATTTATTGTTATGCAACAGTGACCGCCATTAACGATGATATTGTTGAATTGACTTATCAACAAATTCGCGAACAAGATAGAGAGTTATTAATCCGTGCGACCTTACATATTCAAGCCAAGCAACTAAAACTACGTGCACAACAACGTAGCTCGCTTTAATCATTACCGTATTAAAAAGAATTAAGATAATAAAATGAAAAATGCTCAGCTTATCAATATCCCAGATATTAAAAATAAAAATGACAGAATCGTTTTAGCCAATTTACAAGGCAGTAGTCTTGCATTAACCATTAGTGAATGCGCCAAGCAACAAAAAGCCCCGCTTATTCTCATTACTAGTGATACGCCTAGTGCAATAAAGCTTCAACAAGAACTCAGTTATTTTGTCGATGACAAGATTGAATTAATTAGTTTTCCTGATTGGGAAACATTACCTTACGATCATTTTTCGCCACATCAAGATATTATTTCAACACGAATAGAAACACTATTTAAGTTACCAACGATTAAAAAAGGTATCTTAATTGTTCCCATCAGCACGGTTTTATTACGCCTTGCGCCGAAAAGCTTTTTAAAACAACACACTTTGATTATCAAAAGTGGTCAAATTATTGAGTTGCAAGCCATACGCGCCGACCTTGAAGAAGCAGGTTATTACTCGGTTGATCAGGTTATGGATCACGGTCAGTTTTGTGCAAGGGGCTCTATTCTTGATATCTTCCCAATGGGCAGTGATCAACCTTTTCGACTAGATTTTTTCGATGATGAAATTGATTCTATCCGCCCTTTCAATAGTGAAAGCCAACGCTCTTTAAAAGCGATTGATGAAATAAAATTATTGCCGGCCCATGAGTTTTCTACCGATAGTGATGCCATAAAGCGCTTTAAACAAAAATTCGTAGAGAAGTTCACGTCATCACTGTCCACCAGCAAAGAATCTATTTTTAGTGAAATAACCCAACAAAATTTACCTGCTGGTATCGAATATTATTTCCCTTTATTTTTTGAAGAAACATCGACCCTTTTTGATTATTTACCTAAAAATGCCAATTTAGCGATAGTAGGCGATATTAACCAAGCGACTCTCGACTTTTGGCACACATTAGAAAAACGATACCAAGAACGTAGTGTTGACCTGCTTCGCCCTTTGTTGACACCTAATGAATTATATCTGCGCCATGAACAATGTTTTGAACACATTAATCAGTGGCCTCGTTATTATTTACAGCCTGCGCCCTTAGACACTGAAAAAGTAGGTCGATTCAATTTTGATATTAGCCCGATTGATAACATTCAAGTTGAACATAAAAAGAAACAACCGCTTGCTGGCATTGATGCTTTCATTAAAAGCTTTCCGGGTAAGATTCTCTTCAGTGTGCAATCAGCAGGTCGTAAGGAATCCTTAACAGATTTACTAGCACCACTTACATTAGCCTTACCTGAATACACCAATATTGACGACTTTAAAATCGCTAAAGCGAAGCTTGGTATTACCATAAGCCAAGTGGAAAACAGCTTTGTTTTAAGCGAAAGTCAATTTGCTTTTATTACTGAAAATGAATTACTTGGGTTTAAAGTCACTCAAAGCCGTCGCCGCAGTGATAGCACCGATGAAAACTACAGTAGTGATAATTTAGTTGCCAATTTAGCTGAATTAAAAGTCGGTCAACCCGTCGTTCATATCGACCATGGTGTAGGCCGCTATCTTGGTTTACAAACCATCGAAACTGCAGGTAATCTCACAGAGTTTGTTACACTTGAGTATCTACGAGGTGACAAACTGTATGTCCCAGTGAGTGCTTTACATTTAATCAGTCGTTATAGCGGCCATGATGTTGATAATGCGCCTATTAATAAATTGGGCACAGAAGCGTGGCAGAAAGCCAAAAAACGGGCGGCAGAAAAAGTCCGAGATGTGGCGGCTGAATTGTTAGAAGTGTATGCACAACGCGCAGCTAAAATAGGACATAGTTATAAACTCAATAAAAATAATTATGCCCTATTTAAAAATGATTTCCCCTTTGAAGAAACGCATGATCAAGCCTTATCTATCAATGCGGTGATCAGTGATATGTGTTCTACGCAACCCATGGACAGATTAGTCTGTGGTGATGTTGGTTTCGGTAAAACTGAAGTCGCAATGCGTGCCGCTTTTTTAGCCACTGACAATACACGACAAGTCGCTTTATTAGTGCCAACAACGCTACTTGCACAACAACACGTTGATAACTTTAAAGATAGATTTGCCAATTGGCCAGTTCGCATTGAAGTATTATCGCGCTTTAAAACACCAAAAGAGCAGAAACAAATTTTAGCGGATACTGAAGCAGGTAAAGTTGATATCCTCATTGGCACCCATAAACTGCTTAGTTCTTCCTTGAAGTTTTCTGATTTAGGTTTACTGATTATTGATGAAGAGCATCGTTTTGGGGTACGCCAGAAAGAAAAAATCAAAGCATTACGTGCACAAATTGATATTTTGACGCTCACTGCAACGCCAATACCCAGAACATTAAATATGTCTATGAATGGTATGCGTGATCTTTCTATTATTGCCACACCACCAGCAAAACGTTTAGCGGTAAAAACCTTTGTTCAACAAAAAACCGATCAAATCATCAGTGATGCGATTACGCGTGAAATCATGCGTGGTGGTCAGGTCTATTTTTTACATAACAATGTTCAGACTATTGCCAAAATGGCGCAAGATATTCAAACCTTATTGCCTCAAGCTAAAATCTCTGTTGCCCATGGGCAAATGAATGAACACCAGCTTGAAAAAGTGATGAGTGATTTTTATCATCAACGCCAAAATGTACTGGTCTGTACCACTATTATAGAAACAGGTATCGACATTCCAAGTGCTAATACCATTATTATTAATCGTGCTGATCACCTCGGTTTAGCACAATTACATCAATTACGTGGTCGAGTCGGTCGTTCACACCATCAAGCTTATGCTTATTTATTAACGCCGCCTAAAAAGCTGATGACAAAAGATGCGCAAAAACGACTACAAGCTATCGAGTCTTTAGATACCTTAGGAGCAGGTTTCACCCTTGCAACTCACGATCTAGAAATTCGTGGTGCGGGGGAATTATTAGGTGATGATCAATCAGGGCAAATTTCAAGTATTGGTTATAATCTTTATATGGAAATGCTTAATCAAGCGGTTACTGCCCTTCAAAGTGGTCAAGAGCCAAGCCTTGAGCATTTATTATCAAGCCAAGCAGACGTTGAACTGCGCGTACCTGCTTTAATTCCTGATGATTTTATTCATGATGTTAACCTACGTCTTTCTTTGTATAAGCGTATTGCTAATAGCAAAGACAAACATGCCTTAAAAGAACTACAAGTTGAGATGATTGATAGATTCGGGTTATTGCCTTTGGCAGTTAAAAACCTGATTCAGGTAGCTGAAATCAAACAAAGTTGTACACCACTTGGCATTAAACGTCTTGAAGCACATGCAAATGGTGGCAATATACAATTTACCGAGAATACACCTGTCGATCCGATGTTCCTCGTTTCTTTACTGCAAAAACAAGGAAATACCTTTAAACTAGAGGGCCCCACTAAACTTAAGTTTAATGTCGATTTAGAAGATACACGCGCACGGATAAATTGGGTAATGCAATTACTCAGTAGTTTTAAAGACCATTTAATAAAAGGATAAGACATTGAATTACAGAATTTTATCAACACTATTACTCAGTGTTATCACATTGTCGGTGCAAGCAGAGACTCGCTGGTTTGAAGTCGAATTATTAGTCTTTGAACGTAACGCTGATGTACAAGAGTTGAAAGAACAACTCTCATCTGAGCAACTTTTTGTTGATACCCAAAACAGTATTAACATTTTAAAACCTAATAAATCGAATACTTGCCTTCAAGGTCAAGCATGTTTATCTGAACCTTTTCCAACCATTATTAACGGTGCTGTTTTCGATTCACAGGGTAATAATTTCAGATATTTAGGTAGCTCTAGCTTACAGCTTACCGAACAGCGTAGACGTCTTGCAAGCCATGCGGGTTTTAACCCAGTGTTCCATATGGCTTGGCGTATGCCTATTAGTGGGCCACAACAATCAAAACCTATTCATTTATTTGCTGGTGAGAATTATGCGTTTAAATACCCTTTTAAAAACACATCTAAGCCCTCATCTATTACAGCAACAGTTGATCAAACAATCGACTTAACAAATACGATATCGGATGCAGCGCCTAAAGCTTTATCTCCAAGTATCAATCTAAATCCTGATAAATGGGCGATTGACGGTAATTTTAAAATCTATTTAAATCATTTTTTATACATTGATAGTCAATTAATTATTCGTAAAGAAATGACACAAGAAATCACTCAAGCAAAACAAGTGGTGGAAGTCATTAATGATGAAAATGGTGTACAAATCGCCAATCAAGTGAATAATACAGTCACAGAAACGCAAACAATAAAAAAACAGGTGCTTAAAGAGATCTTGTTCGACCAAAATCGTCGTTTACGCAGTGAAGAAATTCATTACTTAGATCATCCATTGATGGGCATTATTGTTCAAATACGAAAAATCCCATAAACGATTAAAATTTCAAACACACAGGAATAACAATGCTAGTAGTTGATTACCAAAGTAAAAGTTACCATCGCTTTTTAAGCGATATGTTCCAAATTGCAAAGCACAAAAAACGTTTTCTAATTACCTTAAATGGCGGTAATGCCAGTGAATTGTTAGCGGCAACTGAAGATATTGCATCATTCGCAGAAAGCACAATAACAAGCACAGCAGCCATCACTAATAAAGCATCTGATGAAAGTGTCTCACACTTATTTGAAGAAGCACGTAAAACCCGCAATATTTTGCTTTTTGAACAATCAGATTTATTGTTTGATAAAAAAACCGCATTAAAAACATCACATGAGCGTGATACAGGTTTTGATCTTAATAATTTGTTTAAGAATATTGCGAAGCATAACGGCATGGTTATTCTATCAACAGAAAAGAAACAAACACTGAATGCATCGATGTCGAATAAAGTTGATGTGCTTATACGTTTTCGTTTAAACGGTTAACTTCTGTAACTACTCAGGCCGTCGCCATTTAAGCCTATTTATGAAGTACATCCACGTACTTCATCGCTTCGCGACAAGCTAAAGCCATTCAAATATGTTCCAGACATATTTGTCATCGTTGAAAAATGCTAATTAGTTACAACTTCTTTTAAAAAATACGCTGAAGAAATAGTTCTTTAGCGTATTTTCTTAACGCCAACTCTGTAATAATTTATTGACCGATTTTTTGGGTGTTTTACAAATTTTTTGAATTTGCCTAAAACTCAAATCGTATAAACCATAACGCTCACCGATATTTTCAAGCATTGCTAACCACAACTTACTTGTCATCTGCGCATCATATAAAGCACGATGAAAACCTCCCGAATTCGCTATATTTGCATAATCAATCAAATGACCCAGCTTGTGACTACTTGCCTCTTGAAAAATGCGTCGAGACATTAACAAAGAGCATGCAAACTGCCCTTGGTAGGATTTACCTAAACGTAGTAACTCTGACTCTAAAAAGCGTTTATCAAAAGATGCGTTATGAGCAATAAGGTTATCATTAGCGATATAATAAAAGAAATCGGTCATCACCTCACGACATGAATTTGCTTCCGACAGCATTTGATTATTAATGCCCGTATAATCTGCGATGAAAGATGTCACCCTAAAACCAGGATTCATCAAAGCTTGAAATTGATCCTTAACTTCACCATTCACTAGTCGCACTGCACCTATCTCAATGGCTCTGTCACCCTGGTCAGGTGACAACCCAGTGGTTTCAAAATCAAATATAACAACACTATCTGCTCTCATTAGTTATTGGCTCTTTGAATGCGATTAACAACGGTATCTACCTTATCAATGGAAACAGATACTTCATCACCATTAGAAAGCGCCTGTGTGCGGCCCGGTGTGCCCATAAAGATCAGATCACCAGGTTTAAGGGTAAAGTATCGACTCAGGTAACTAACTACCTTAGCAGGCTTATGAATCATATAACGTGTATTCTCTTGTTGGACAATTTTGCCATTTAATTTAGTGGTTAATAACACATTATTATAATCAACCCCTGTTGCAATCACAGAACCAATTGGGCCAAAACCATCTGCCGCTTTTGAGCGCATCCATTGTAAATCAGAACCCTGCCAACTACGCTCGGTTAAATCATTGCCTACAGTAACGCCAAAGATAGCCGAATGCGCCTCTTGTTCGCTGATATTTTTAACGGTTTTACCAATGATCAATACTAACTCCCCTTCAAAATGCACATTTCTAGCATCCATTGGTAACTGTATATCCTCACCTGAAGTAATTAACGAACTTGGCAATTTAAGAAATAATGGGGGCGGAAGATCTGAAGGCGATGACAAATGACTCGCAAAGTTCATGCCCACAGCAAAAACCTTTTCTGGTTGAGTAGGTAATAACAACTTAACCTCAGATAAAGCGATAGGCGTTCCATAAGGCGTTAACTTAGAAAAGATTTCACCTGACAAAGGTTGAATGGTTTCACCTACTATTTGCCCGTAACTGATTTTATGTTGGTATTCAAATTTTGCAAAATATTGTGGTGTTGCATGTGCTAATGAAGTTGACAGTAAAGTAATTAAACAAGTTATTAATAGACTTAATACACCAAGGGGCCATTTCATTTTTTTGCCTTAGGATATTTTATACCTTTAATCCGCCTAACAACCTGATCATTTCATTAAGCAGAATGGTATTCCATCCAGTTGAGTTAATATGAATACGTATATACGTAATAATTGATACTTTAGCTCACAGCATCGATGGAATATACAATTAAAGTAAAATTAACCCTCCTATTAGTTAGCAAGCCGTCATCAAGCAATAAAATATAATAATCATCAAAAATAGTGAAACGGCATTTCTTTTAACGTATTATAAGCATACAAAACTTTCCCAAATAGGCTCTAATAAGCTCAATAAGAAAATTCTTAGACCACTTATATCTCGGACCATCATGCAACTATTTAAAAACTTATCTAAACAAACCTTATCCGATATTACAGCAACCGCTTGGCCAATGGCTTTTAACGCGGTATTAATTCAATCGGTGACCATTATTGATTTGTTACTCGTTGCTTCTTTGGGTGATGTCTCTGTCGCCGCCTTTGGTATTGCTGGCGCTATTATTGCTTTTATTATTGGGATTCAATTTGCTATCGCCAACGGCACCCAACTGGTCTTATCTCGAGCTATAGGGGCAGGAAATATTAATAAAGTTGGTTTAGAAATGGCATCGGGATGGGTCATTAACCTCAGCTTTTCACTGTTTGCTTTAATCTTTTTGTTCTTTGCTATCGACCCCATCATTGAACTTATCTCTCATAATGAAGCTGTGACAATACAAGCCATTAGCTACGTAAAAGTGTCATTGTGTTTGCTGGTTTTCTCATCGCTGTCGCAAGTGATTGTGGTGTACTTTAATGCCAGCAAAAAATCACGTATTCCTCTCTATGGTTTTTTGGTAGAAATTCCTCTCAATGTTCTCTGTAGTGCAACTTTAATCTACGGACTTTGGGGCGCGCCTGAAATGGGATTAGCAGGTGCGGCTTGGGGCAGTGTTATTGCTATTGGTGTGCGTTTTATTTATTTAGCTTATCGTTTTAATGAAGAAAAAATTAAAGGCTTTGTAGCCGGATTCAGCGTTGTCAGTAAAGCGTCTATCAAAACCCATATGCAGGAAGTGGTCCCTATAGTAGCCAACTTTATTGTTTTATTAACAGGGCAAATGTTATTCCAAGTGTTATTCGCACAACTACCTGTTCAATCTTACGCAGCCATCACATTAATTTTACCTTGGATAAAAATCGCCTCTATGTTTGTTAACTCATGGGCGCAATCCAGTACTATCTTTGTTAGTCAATTTATTGGTAGAGGCGATTTTAAATCTATTCCCCCTTTTGTTTTACAATCTAGATTAGTCGCGACCATAATGTCATATATCATGGTTGTGGGTTTCTTTATTTTCAGCCAGATGATTCCGTATATTTATACCAATTTATCAGCAGAAACACTCACAGCTTTAGCTATCATGACGCCCGCCTATATCTTTATTCCACTTTTCAGAACTAATAATATGTTTTGTGGCAATATGGTGCGAGCAATGGGAGAAAGTTATCTGATTGTGCGTATTAATATTATTACCATGTGGGTTATTTCATTACCCTTATGCGCATTACTCATTTATCTAAACGCGCCCTTAGTCATCGTATTTGGCGTTATTTTCTTTGATGAGATATTAAAATCTTATCCCTTCAGAAAAACCTTGTTTAGAAAGTTAGATAGCTATTCAGCGCTATCATCGTAAAGATACTCATACCAAAAGAATAAAAACACCATAAAAAAAGCCTCTAATGTATTATCACTAGAGGCTCAATAAGGAACTCATCAATACGAATACGCTAAACAGTTATCACACTAAGAAACTAATTAATCACAAATACTGACTGAGTACCCATCAACGGTTTCATTAATAACATCAAGTAACAAGTAGCTTTGGTTTTCATAAGAATCTTGATCTAATGATTGCATCATCACCCCTCCCGCATAACTCATTGCATATTCTGTTTTAGCGATCACTGTTGGAATACCATTGTAATCACGCCCTTCACTTTCATCAACACAGGCATATGCAGTATCGTCATCAACAATATAATCATAACTTCTTACCGCATCACCAGCTGAATAGAGTGGAATACCCAAAACAAGCTTGTTTTGAATGACACAACGACCCGTCCAATAATCAATGGCATCAATAGCATCTTGCTCAGATGAATGCAGATCATCGCTATTATCAGTATCAAATGCTCTCACATTCACAAAATCAACATAATCAAAGACTGAACTATCAATCACATCACCACTGTCTTGGTCATCATCTACACCAGAAATAACCGAGATAGTGAAAATATAACCTTCATCCCACATCTCATCAGAAAGATCTTCAACTAAAGACTCAAACAGTTCACCTTCGTCATCATCGGTAGGTGTTTGCCAGTTTAAATCTACACCGTCTAAATTATATTGTTCAACAAAATCAAGTACATTTTCAGTAAAGGTATTTCTTAAAGAAGATGAATTGGCAATAGTATTTAGATTGGTGTCGCCACTGTCACCACCAATAGAAAAAAGCACCTCAACCCCCTCACCTTGAGCGGCGGCAATCATATCTTCAAAATCGTCTTCCTCGTCACTGCTAAGCTCAACTAAACTACCATCAGCATTTACTTGTATGTAGCCATAAATAAGATGAGTGAGTTTGTCATAATCAACTTCATCCATATTATCCATATCGTCGCCATCCCAATAGGCCACTTTTTTGAAGCTAACGGTGGTTGTATCAGTATCACAAACAACCTCATCTTCTATCCAGTTGTCATCGATAATGGCAGAAAATAATCCTTCACTTTCACAGGCAGATAACGTAAACATAGTGGTCAAGCAAAGTGTTAAAAATTTAATTTTATAGTTTTTTAAATTAGGCAAAAAGCCTCCGTAAATATTCTGATAAGAAATCGATAAGAGAATAATTCATATTTAGAAGTTAATCTAAAGACTCTTATGAGAATATCAACATAATTTGCAAACAATAGGTAAAAAATAAGGATGTTTCTGTGCATTGTTTAATGACCGCTTGGAATGAAAACGAACAAGCAATAAAGAATTGGCTTCTCAAACAAACGGGTAATAGCGATCAGACTCAAGATCTCTTACAAGACCTATTTATAAAAGCGATGCAAAATAAAGAGCGTTTCTGCACATTGACAGATGCAAAAAGTTGGCTTTTTAAAGTCTGCAAAAATAGTTTGATTGATAGCTATCGAGAATCTTATCGAAAAACACATCTCCAAATAGATACCGTTTGTGATCAACTTGATATCACCGGTGAACACAATAAAGATGAAAATGACAATCGCAACACACCGCTTTTAAGCTTACAGAATTGCCTAGTCAGAGTCATTTCTGAGTTAAATGAAGAAGATAAACAAGTGATTGAGCAATGTGATATGCAAGGCCTTTCACAAGCAGAATATGCAAAAAAATATCACTTAACCTTAAGCGCCACTAAATCTCGAATCCAACGAGCGCGCAAAAAACTACGCCAACAAATGGTACTTTCCTGTAACGTAAAATTTGATCACGATAAAGTATGTTGTTTTACACCACGTCAATAACAGATCCACACAATACAGTGATGCTAAAATCTGAAATTTAAAAATTAAAATTAAAATTAAAAATTATTCAAAATAATGTGCATCTTTTTGAACTCTTAATCGTGTTAATAGTATAAATAACCTCAGTTCTGGATAAGCAAACCGATTCCATTATCCAGAACTAAGGTAAAAGACATTAATTGAGGGCTTCACCATGTTAAATTGGTTCACTTACCTTGCCGACTGGATAACGTTTTCACTATTAGGCCTTGCTAGCGAAAGCCGTTTAGCAGATTCTGTGCATTTTTTTATTGAAGATACCAGTAAAATCTTAGTATTGCTGATTGTACTTATTTATTCTATTGCCATCGTCAGGGCAACCCTTGATGCCGAAAAAGTACGTTATTACCTACAGGGGAAAAATCGATTCAGTGGTTATTTTCTTGGCTCCGTTTTTGGATCAATCACCCCTTTTTGCTCCTGTAGTTCTATTCCATTGTTTATGGGCTTTGTCTCAGCTCGTATTCCACTTGGAGTCACTATTGCTTTTTTGCTTACCTCTCCGTTAATAAACGAAGTAGTTGTGGTCATGCTAGGTTCTTTGTTGGGCCTAAAGTTTACCATTATGTATATTGCTATCGGGCTAACCCTTGGCATGACCGCTGGTTTCCTGGTTGACTTAATCAAAGGTGAACGTTGGTTAGTGCCTTTTCTTGCAGAGAAATATCAACAAACGGGTAAATTACCTGAACTTGATCATACACAACAAATCATGACATTAACGGAACGTCATCAGTTTGCAAAAAAAGAAATGTTAGACATCTTTAAACGTATTTGGAAATGGGTGGTTATTGGCGTCGCTATTGGTGCTGTTATTCATGGTGCTATACCAGCAGACTGGTTTAGTGAGCATCTAGGTGCAAAACAATGGTGGTCAGTGCCTGTTGCGACATTGCTAGCGATTCCGATGTATATCAATGCAACAGCGATTGTGCCTATTCTTGAAAGTTTATTATTAAAAGGTGTGCCATTAGGAACAACGCTGGCATTTTGTATGAGTGCGGTTGCGGTGAGTTTACCTGAGTTTATGATGCTCAAACAGGTTATGAATACGCGCCTTTTAATGTTTATCGGTGCTTATTTATTGATTGCTTTAAGTTTAATAGGTTGGTTATTTAACGCGGTTAATTTTTAATAAAATTTTTAAAAACATATCTAATAAAAAGGAAAAATAAAATGAAAAATATTATTGTATATGGCTCTGGTTGTAAAAATTGTATTACCACAGCAGATTTAATCACAGCAACTGCAAAGCAATTAAACATTGATATTAGTTTAGCTAAAGAGACGGATCTACAAGCCATCATGGAAGCGGGTGTCATTAGCACTCCTGCCATTTCCATTGATGGTAAGTTACTTCACTCGGGTTCAGTCCCTGACCAGAGTAAAGTCAGAGGTATACTTGAAAGCTAACATTAAACAGGGTATTTAATAATTAACTTTGACTATATTTTTTAGGAAGCGTTAATAAATGCCCTTTACTCTTGATACTAAAAAGTCCGCCATGGCCTTTATTTTAGGTATTTGGTAACGTTGTTTTTGATACAACATAAACACCCCTAAATCATCTCGTTTGGTGATATCAAGTGTGGGAATAATAGTCAACTCTGTTAATTCCCCAGAATCAAGGTGTGATTGTAAAGCCCAACGAGGCATCATCAAAATACCACTACCTGCGATGGCTTTATTAACTAGCCACTTACCATTATTACTTGTCACTACCGGCTGTGCAGAAACATCTCGACGCTGATGATTTATTTCACAAATCCAAGGAATAGGACCATTCGGCGCTCTGAAATACAAACCTTTATGCTGTTTTAATTGCATCGCATCTATGGTTAAATTTTCGGGTGCATGATGCAGTTTAAGATAACTAGGCGACGCAACTGCAATGAAATTATTTTTCATTAATTTGATGGCAACAACACGTTCATCTGGCGCATAACCGCCACGTATGGCTAAATCAACTTCATCCCTTGCTAATGTCGACAAATCATCACTGAGGCTTACATTTAAGGTTATTTGCGGATATAACTCGTTAAACTCATCTAATAGCGGTAATAAGATGCGCTCTCCAAATCCTACCATTGAGCTGATATTCAACTTGCCCATCGGGGTTGATTGATAGTTTTTGACGGTCTCATCACTTAATGATAATAATGCCAATACCTCACAGACTTGCTGATAATAAATATCGCCAATTTCAGTTAATACCACCGAGCGCGTTGAACGCTTTAACAAGCTTGCCCCTAAGCTATTTTCTAAATCACTAATGCGCCGAGATAAAGAAGATGGCGGAACCGAAAAATATTCAGCCGCTTTGCTAAAACTGCCATTTTCGACAACTTTTACAAAATATTTAAGTGCCTTTAATTGATCCATCTATTCCTCTCGATTTATTATTGTCTTTAAAACAATAATCATTAGCCAATTACCTACTATATCTTACATTAAAATAAGTGGATAATGCCTACTTAGAGTAATTTATTTCATTCAGAGGAAACATACATGACTACATTTACTGCAATTAATCTCATTAAACGTCCTGGTACTGGCCCAATCACATCAGATTTATTTTCTATCGTACAAAAAGACATGCCTGTCATCGCCGATGGCGAGTTTTTAGTGAAACAAAAACAAATGTCACTTGATCCTGCCATGTTTGGGTGGATGAGCCCAGATACAGACAGTTATATCCCGCCAGTTGCTCTAGGTGACGTCATGCGTAGCTCTGGTATTGGCGAAATTGTAGAAAGTAAACACCCTGACTTTAAAGTCGGCGAACGTGTAATGGGTTTAATGGGCTGGCAAGAATATTTTCTTAGCAATGGTCAAGGGCTGAATAAAGTCGCCGCAACACTACCAGATGAAGAAATACTCTCAGTATTCGCACTACCCGGTTTAACAGCAACTCAGGGATTATTTAACGTCGGAAAACCTAAAAAAGGCGAAACCATTATTGTCACTGGAGCAGCGGGTTCAGTTGGCTCAATTGTTGGCCAACTTGCAAAAGCTGATGGTTTAAATGTGATAGGTGTCGTTGGTAGTGATGAAAAAGCAGACTGGATTGTTAATGAGTTAGGTTTTGATGCAGCCATTAATTATAAAAGTGATGATCTTGATGCGCAGCTTGAACGTTTTGCCCCCAATGGCATTGATCTGTTTTTTGAAAATACTGGTGGTGAAATTCAAAATTTAATCGTGGAACGCATGAACGCTCATGGTCGTGTCGTTGTATGTGGATTAATTTCAGATTATGATAAAGCGGTACCAACACCTGGACCAAGCTGGTTAAACGTTATTAAACGTCGCCTAACCATTCAAGGTTTCACTATGCCAGATCATTTCCATGAAATGCCCGCATTACTTGAAAAATTAACACCTTACGTCATGGCGGGTCAAATCAAACATAGATCTCATGTGTTAGAGGGATTAGAATCAGCGATAGACGGTTTAAATTTATTTATGACTGGCGAGAATAAAGGTAAGTTAATTGTCAAACTATAAGTTAACAGTTGGAAGGTTGAAAGTTG
>TARA_R110001583_G_scaffold38372_1_pt1 | contig 19511 bp, 14 predicted proteins | sample TARA_R110001583 | Tara Oceans TARA_R110001583 (sample SAMEA4398432) | marine metagenome | biome: Polar Biome; feature: [MES] marine water layer (ENVO:01000295) within the mesopelagic zone...; material: water (ENVO:00002006), including particulate matter (ENVO:01000060) such as...... | reverse complement strand
TCCTCTAATACTGTTGTTTTTTTATTTTCTTGCTTAGCTTTTATTGGATCTGTTTTTTCAGCTGGTTCTGCCGTTGTTTCTGAATCTGTAGAGGCTGCTGCTAATTTTTTCTCTTTAGCTCGTTTGATCGCAGCTGCAATTGCAGCTTTTTTTGGATCTGTTTTTTCAGCTGGTTCTGCCGTTGTTTCTGAATCTGCAGAGGCTGCTGCTAATTTTTTCTCTTTAGCGCGTTTGATCGCAGCTGCAACCGCAGCTTTTTTTGGATCTGTTTTTTCAGCTAGTTCTGCAGCTGGTTCTATCGTTGTTTCTGACTCTGCAGAGGCCGCTGCTAATTTTTTCGCTTTAGCGCGCGCAATTGCTGCAGCTACGGCTGCTTTTTTCGGATCTAGCTTGTCGACCGTTTGCGCTTCACTTACTTGCTCAGCTTTTGTTTCTTCATCCATATCCGTTTTAGCATTTGCAGAGGCTGTTGCTAATTTTTTAGCTTTAGCACGAGCAATCGCAGCAGCAACAGCTGCTTTTTTAGGATCAATTTCTACTTTAGTTTCTGCTTCAAGTTCTGTTTCAGGTTTAGACGTTTGTGATGCATTGGCTGATTTCTTAGCTTTAGCACGTGCAATCGCAGCCGCCACTTGACTATTTTGAGCTGTTGGTTTTGCTTCATTACTTGTGTCAGTTTCTGGGTTAGCTTCTGCGTTTGCTTGTTTTTTCGCTTTAGCGCGAGCTAATGCTGCAGCCACCAAGTCTTCACCATTGTTATTAGCTTTCATTTGCTGCTGACGTTTTTCAGCGGCTAGTTTATGTTTTAGTTGGCGTTGTTGTTTTTCAGTTTCTAAACGTAACTCTCTATCTTCAAAACGTTTGCGCGCAATGGCTGCTTTATCTGCCTCTACTTCAGCCGTCTTTATCTGTGCTTTAGAGACTCGATAATATTCGACTAAAGGAATATGGCTAGGACAAACAAAAGCACAAGCACCACATTCTATACAAGCGGATAAGTCGTACTCTTCTAGTTTTTTATGATCTTCACTTTGTGAGTACCAAAGTAGCTGTTGTGGTAATAATTCGACTGGACAAGCTTCAGAACATTCACTACAACGAATGCAGCTCATTTCATCTTCTGGTTCAGGTAACTCCTTGACCGTAGGCGCTAATATACAGTTACAAATTTTGCTCACAGGCATTGAAGAATCATTGACCGTGAATCCCATCATTGGTCCACCGATGATTAGTTTTTGTTGGTGAAGTGCATTTAACCAGTAGGTGTCTAATAAGTATTGAATCGGCGTACCAATACGTACTCTTGCATTACCTTTTCTAGCAAAGGCATCACCTGTGATGGTAACGATACGAGATACTAGCGGTTTACCATTAATAATGGCTTCTTTTACCGCAAATATAGTTCCCACATTAAGCATTACAATACCAAGTTCTGACGAATGTTTACCGATCGGGGTTTGCTCGCCAGTCAGTATTTCAGTTAATTGTTTGGCACTTCCTGACGGGTAACGCGTAGGGACAATAGTCAGTACAATCTTTTCGCTATCAGCCTCAGGCAAGGCTTGTAATGATTTAGTGAAAGCTTGAATCGCTTCTGGTTTATTATCTTCAATGGCAAAAACAGTTAGCTTAGACTGTAAAATATGTTGCATTATTTGCATGCCTTCGATGATTTCATCGGCATGTTCTTGAATCAAACGGTCATCAGAGGTGATGTAAGGTTCACATTCATTAGCGTTAATAATCAACAAGCGGTTTTCGCTATGTGCTAACTTCAAATGAGTCGCAAAACCGGCACCACCTAATCCAACAATGCCAGCCTGTTGGACCGCTTCTACTAAGGTTGCGGGGATCTCTTTGCGATAATCGGCAAACCCTTGAGAAGGAAAAGGTCTATCTAAACCATCGGTTTCAATCACAATTGAAAGTACTGGTAAACCTGAAGGGTGGCAATCGATCCTTGGTTCAATGGCTTTAACTATACCTGAGCTACTGGCGTGCTGTACGACTAAAGCGCCATATACTTTGGTTAAAGGCTGGCCTTTTAATACACTGTCTCCGACGTTGACTAATAATTCGGGAATATGGCCTTTTTGTTCAACGGCGATGATTAATTGATCTGGAATACCTGCATCAGTAATCGCGCTTTGGTTACTTTGCTGTTTGTTTTGTGCTGGGTGAACACCGCCGTGAAAATCCCAGGTTTTACCGGCAGCAATTTGTTCTAATTTTTCATCACTTAAGAAACGGCTATCTTGCTTCATGTTACGGCTCATCATTGCTTTCAGTTGGGATAGTTTTAGTTGGGATTGTTTGCAAGTTCCACTGCCAGTTTTGAGTGGTGATTTGAATCGGTAACATATCAATACAATCAGTTGGGCATGGTGCTACACATAATTCACAACCTGTACATTCATCGGTGATCACCGTATGCATTTGTCGTGTTGCACCTAAAATAGCGTCAACAGGGCAGGCTTGAATACATTTAGTACAACCAATACATTCATCTTCACGGATAAATGCAATTAACTTTGGTTTTTCTTCGCCATCTAATTTTTTCGGTTCAATGCCCATACGTTCAGCTAGCTGCAACATAACGGCTTCTCCACCCGGAGGACATTTATTAATATCATCACCATCTGCAATCGCTTTTGCATAAGGTTTACAACCCGGGTAACCACATTGACCACATTGAGTTTGTGGCAACATGGCATCTAATTCTTCAACAATTGGATCTTCTTTCACTTTAAAACGAATAGATGAATAACCTAATAAAGAGCCAAAAATTAGCCCCAAAATACCCAGTGTTAAAATCGCAATAATAATACTAATGATCATTTAATTAACCCAGTGAAACCCATGAATGCTAATGACATTAAACCTGCAGTGATCATTGCAATGGAGGCCCCTTTAAAAGGATGTGGTACATCGGCAGCGCTTAAACGTTCACGAATTGAAGAGAATAAAACCAGTACTAAAGAGAAACCAGCACCTGCACCTAAACCATAGATAACGGATTGTACAAAATTATGCTGTTCGGTTAAATTTAATAAAGCTAAACCAAGGATCGCACAGTTGGTGGTGATTAAAGGCAAGAATATACCTAGCAGACGGTATAAAGTAGGGCTAGTTTTATGCATCACCATTTCAGTAAATTGCACAACCACGGCAATCACTAAGATAAAGCTTAACGTTTGTAGATAATGTAAACCTAACGGATCTAATAAATACGTATTAACAATGTACGAGAGAGCAGCTGTTAAGGTTAATACAAAAGTAGTGGCGATCGACATGCCTACAGCGGTTTCAATTTTATTTGAAACTCCCATAAAAGGACATAAACCTAGAAATTTAACTAACACAAAGTTATTTACTAACACTGTGCCAAAAAAGAGTAAAAAGTAATCGCTCATAAATAATAGTTCCACTACTTACGTAGGTAATTTCATGTATTGAAAATGTGCAACATTATAGCAATAAAAGTCAGCAAGTTCAGTGCAAAAGTGTCATCAATTCCAGAGATTTATCTATTTATTCTGTCAATTAGCAAAGGTAAGAAATAAATCCTGATAGACAACTGCATAAAAAGGTCGCTGTTGCTTATTGTATCGGCAATTTAAGCATTAATTTTTGGATCAGAAGAGATAGTTAATAATTGACGTATTAGTTATTTCTGCATAACCCTGCATGGTTTTCATTTTAATAACTTAGCTATTCTCCAACAAGATGCTTTTTCTCTTTAGTTTCCCCTACCTTCCAATAAAGCATTTAATTATTGACTGATTTTAGTTTGGTGTTTTCAAAGTTGATTTACATCAAAATTCTATATCTTGTGTTGGGTATAGTTATTTGACACAAGATATTGTGCTTTTCTTATTTGGGAGTTGTAGATGAAACTAGTTGTGATCAAGCGAGACGGTAGCCAAGTTCCTTTTAATGCGCTACGTATTAGCGAGGCAGTTTTAAAAGCTTCGGGGGCAGCTCGTTGCAAAGGAGTCGATGCTTTTGCGATTGCAGCAGAGATTGAAGAAAGTTTAAAAGGGCAGGACCAAGTTGATATTCATCATATTCAGGATGCAGTAGAGGTTTGTTTAATGAACCATGGCCATACCGAGTTGGCACGTGTTTATATTGAATACCGTCATGATAGAGACATCGCTCGCGACCGAAAAAGTCATTTAAACAGTGAAATTGAAGGTTTAATTGAACAAAGTAACGCGTTACTGTTGAATGAAAATGCGAATAAAGATGGAAAAGTGATCCCGACACAACGCGACTTGTTAGCTGGTATTGTGGCTAAACATTATGCTAAAACTTATATATTGCCTCGTGATGTAGTTCGCGCTCACGAACGAGGTGAAATTCATTACCATGATTTAGATTATGCACCATTTTTTCCTATGTTTAACTGCATGTTAATTGATATTAAGGGCATGTTTACCCAAGGCTTTAAAATGGGCAATGCTGAAATAGAACCTCCAAAATCAATCTCTACAGCAACTGCCGTTACCGCACAAATTATCGCTCAAGTCGCGAGTCATATTTATGGTGGCACCACCATTAATGGTATAGATACAATCCTTGCACCTTATGTAACTAAGAGTTTTGAAAAGCATTTAAAAACGGCACAACAATGGGAAATTGCAGATGCGCATGCTTATGCAACTCAGCAAACAGAAATAGAATGTTATAACGCTTTTCAGTCATTAGAATATGAAGTTAATACCTTACACACTGCAAACGGACAAACCCCCTTTGTTACCTTTGGTTTTGGTTTAGGCTCAGATTGGCAGTCACGTTTAATTCAAACATCGATTTTAAAAAACCGTATTGCAGGCTTAGGTAAAAATGCTAAAACGGCTATTTTTCCTAAACTTGTTTTTGCTATTAAAGATGGCTTAAACCATAAACCAGATGATCAAAACTACGATATTAAGCAGCTTGCATTAGTGTGTGCATCAAAGCGTATGTATCCGGATATATTAAATTATGACAAAGTAGTCGAAGTGACTGGCTCATTCAAAACGCCAATGGGTTGCCGTAGCTTTTTAGATCGTTATGTAGAAAAGAGCCATCAAGAAAGTGGGCTAAAATCAGAACCGAATGACCCAAAAATAGCGATTAATAACAAACAAGATGAGTTAATTCATGATGGCCGTAATAACCTGGGTGTGGTGAGTATTAATTTACCGCGTATTGCTTTAGAAGCAGAAGGTAATGAAATACGCTTTTACAGTTTATTAGAAGCACGATTAATACTGGCTAAAAAAGCATTGGAGACTCGAATTGAAAGACTCAGTGAAGTTAAAGCAAGTGTTGCTCCTATTTTATATATGGAAGGGGCCTGTGGTGTACGCTTAAAAGCAGATGATTGTGTTGCAGATATCTTTAAAAATGGCCGAGCTTCAATTTCATTAGGTTATATCGGTTTACATGAAACCATCAACGCGCTGTATGGCACAGATTTACATATGTTTGACAGTAAAAGCAAACAACAAAAAGCACTACAAATAATTACCCGTTTAAAACAAGCGACTGAGCAGTGGTCACAACAATCAGGTTATGCATTTAGTTTATATTCAACCCCATCAGAAAATTTATGCGATCGTTTCTGTCGTTTAGATGCAAAACAATTTGGGGTATTAGAAGGGGTAACTGATAAAGGTTATTACACAAACTCTTTCCACTTAGATGTCGAAAAAGCGGTTAATCCTTACGATAAATTAGACTTTGAAATGCCCTATCCTGCGATCGCTAGCGGCGGGTTTATTTGTTATGGCGAATACCCAAATATGCAACACAATTTAAAAGCGTTGGAGGATGTCTGGGATTATAGTTATAACCGAGTACCTTATTACGGTACTAATACACCCATCGATGAATGTTATAAATGTCATTTTACAGGCGAATTTGATTGTACTAGTAAAGGGTTTGTATGCCCAAGTTGCGGCAACTCAGATCCCGACAAAGTCGCTGTAACTCGACGAGTTTGTGGTTATTTAGGGAGCCCTGATGCACGGCCTTTTAATGAAGGTAAACAAGAAGAAGTGAAGCGACGCGTCAAGCATTTATAGTTTATTTTTGTTGTTCGTTGTTGCGTTCTTAGTTGGCTCGTCTTCGCTCATCGAGGCAGTTTGATATTTTTTGCTTGATGTTTCGCCCTTGCGGCGACTTTACTTTCTCTCGGCCAGCAGAGAAAGTAAGCAAAGAGACTGGCACCGGATCGCTTTCTTATCCAATCAATGAATGCCTTTCTTTACGCACCAATTCATACGGCACATCCATGTGCCGAATGAACTTACAGCAAACGTCCTGTTTGCTGTTGCTGAAAGGAGTTCATTACTTGGGAAAGCTCAACGGTGGGGCTGTCGTAGTCGCGTTGATCAAATTTTTATATTTATAAATACAGCATAATTTATTTAGATTATAAAAAGATTCAGGGCGATTTTATTTTGCTTCCATTTTCTTTATTCGTATAAATAAAATGAACTCGCCGAAAGGGCGAAAAAACTGGCAATAATGTTGAATATGTGTCGACGAGCACAGACGAGCTAAGTAATTAAAACTAATAGCCAACAAAATAAGAACCAATTATGAACTACTCAAAATATTATCCCATTGATGTACTCAATGGCGAAGGGACCCGTTGTACTTTATTTGTTTCTGGTTGTATTCATCAGTGTAAAGGGTGTTATAACCAATCAACTTGGTCACCTGATGCCGGCCAACTATTTACCGACAAACTTGTTGAACAGATCATTGAAGATCTCAATGATCAACGGATCAAAAAGCAAGGTTTGACTGTTTCTGGTGGTGATCCTCTTCATCCTGCTAATATCGAGTTAGTATTAAAACTTATTCAACGTGTTAAAGCGGAATGTGAGGGGAAAGATATTTGGATCTGGACGGGTTATGTTCTAGCTGAACTCAATGATAAACAAAAACAGATTGTAGAACTGGTGGATGTATTGATTGATGGAAAGTTTGAACAGAAGCTGGCAGACCCGACATTGGCATGGCGTGGTAGCGCTAATCAAGTCATTTATTACTTTAACAAGTGAGTGGTAACCGTTGTCTTTAATAAACGTTATAGTAAAAAAATGGGCCTTTAAACTAACAATCCACTGAATTTTACATCTTGGTTGATAACAGCTATATCCATGAGACTGCAAGGTGTAAGGTCAGCGAGTCAAATTATAGCAAGGTGACTTGCATAACATTGAAAGTTAGTTTTCTAGGTAAAGGTTTTATATCAATCCCGATTAGTTTGATTTGGTTCGCCCTAGGGGCTTACTCGGGTCTTATAAAACCTTACTACAGATAAAAAATGGTCGATTGCAATATGCTTTAAATGTTTTCAATAAACCAGTTACCTATTTTTTTCACTTAGAGGTTTTCTTGCTTCGAGGTGGTGCTTGGTGACAACTCAACGGTTTATGTTTAGCATTTTCCATTATATTTTCATCGACGAATTTATAATAACCTTCTTTCAAGTGAGCCCACCAACCATCAGAAACATCTGCGCCATGTTTAAGAATAATGTCTTCAATGGCATCTAAGTTTATATGAGTTGCGTCATAAGCTATGTGAAGTAGGGCATCTTTAAAATCAATGGTGACGAAATCAATGCCAAATGCTGCATCTATTTCATTTATGATTTCCATTCGATTTAGTGCTGTTAATCCTATTAATTTAATTTTTCTGTGCACTAAATTAACTTCTGTTACGCCGGCTCTATGATCTAAATTATTCACGTTAACCCCCTCTTTTTTGATTTTGTACTTGGAAAATAATGTAAATATAGCTTACTTAGGATCCTTATCATTATGGTGATGCTTTCCATGCATAAAGAAGTGCATTAAAGGGCATAATAAAAGAATCAAAAAAGGTAAATACTCGAAAAAATGCTGGCCATGTTTAGTTAGTAAATAGTAAGTGAAACCAGTTATTGCCATTATAACTACCCAAAATTTAAGCGTTAATAAGGGTGCCTTAATTTTATTGTTCATGGTCATTACCTCAATATTTAATTGGCCAGCATTACTTAAGAGTTAACCTTTGCAATATCATTTACTCAACAACTAGATAACCCTTGTACATTTGCATTGAGCAGTGAAATATATACTTCCCCTTTTCCATAGGGGGGAGTGAAATTTCAATTGTTTTGTTTAACGGCAATTCATCACTAATTTCAAAATCAGGGAAGATTAACGTAGCCGCACATGGGCTTGGATCTTTACGAGTAAATTTAATAACACTCGCTGTGTTAGCTTTTAGTACAACATTTGATGGTTGATAAACACCGTCTTGCACAATTATATTTATCTCATCATCAGTGTTACTTGCTAATTTTTTTTGCTTATTATTTGGGGAGTAAAGCCAAAACCACCAAATAATGAAAGCAATCAAAACGATGCCAACAAAGTTAATAATTAACATATTTTTCTCCTAATGATCTTGTGCTTTAAACAAACGTAAACGGTTTGCATTACTGACTACCGTTAATGATGAAAGGGCCATTGCTGCACCTGCAATAACAGGGCTAAGTAATAATCCAAAGAATGGGAATAAAATTCCCGCTGCAAAAGGAACACCAGCGACGTTATAAATAAAAGCACCAAATAGATTTTGTTTAATATTACGTAAGGTTGCTTTACTCACTGCGATTGCATCAGCAAGGCCATGTAATGAGCCTCGCATTAATGTTATATCTGAACTTTCTATCGCTACGTCAGTTCCAGTACCGATTGCAAAACCAACATTTGCAAGGGCGAGTGCTGGTGCATCGTTAATACCATCTCCAGTCATTCCTACTATTTCACCTTGAGCCTGTAATTCCGCAACTTTCTGTGATTTTTCTTGCGGTAATACTTCAGCAAAAAATTCTGTAATACCTACTTTTTGTGCCACCGCTTTTGCCGTTGCTTTATTGTCACCGGTGAGCATGATCACTCGAATACCATTTTTTTGTAAACGTTTGATAGCAGAAATTGAATCTTCTTTGATCGGGTCAGAAACAGCGATAATCGCGGCTAGCTCACCATCAATAGCAAAAAACATCGGCGTTTTAGCTTCGTTTGCCATTTTTTGGCTAATATCAAGGCTTTCTTTATCGACATTAATACCTTGCTCACTCATTAGTTTGAAATTTCCAAAAAATAAGCGTTTATCGTGAACGATACCTTCTACACCTTGGCCAGTAATCGCATTAAAATGTTCAACTTTATCTGTGCTTAAACCTTTTTCATTGGCCGACTCCACAATGGCTTGTGCTAATGGATGTTCAGAAGCGATTTCTAAACTTGCTACTAATTGTAATATCTGATCATCTGCCATCGAATTAACACTGTATACATCTGTAACTTTAGGTTTGCCTAAGGTTATAGTGCCTGTTTTATCCAACACCATCGCAGTGATTTTTGAAGCACTCTGCAGTGCTTCGCCATTACGAATAAGTACGCCTGCTTCCGCTGCTTTTCCCACTCCAACCATCACCGACATAGGTGTAGCAAGGCCTAATGCACATGGACAGGCAATAATGAGCACTGTAGTCGCTGAAACAACAGCAAAGGCGACACTTGGATCTGGGCCAAAGTTTAACCAGATTAAGGCACTGGTAATGGAAATAATCATAATAGTTGGAACAAAATAGGCGGAAATAATGTCAGCTAAGCGTCCTATTGGAGGTTTAGAGTTTTGAGCGCGTTTCACCATATTAATGATTTGTGCGAGCGCAGTATCTTTACCAACACGTGTCGCCCGAAAAATAATCGATCCACTTTTATTAATGGTTCCGGCAACGATCTCATCACCTAATGATTTTTTTACCGGCATAGGTTCGCCCGTTAGCATCGACTCGTCAATGGTTGTTTTACCTTCGTCAACTTTGCCATCAACTGGAATGCGCTCACCTGGGCGCACGCGAACGAGATCATTTAATAAAACTTGATCAATGTTAATATCAATATCTTTACCATCACGAATCACGCGTGCCGTTTTCGGCTGTAAACCAATCAATCGTTGTATCGCTTCGCTAGTTCGGCCTCTCGCTTTAACTTCAAGTGCTAACCCTAAATTAATTAAACCGATGATCATTGCTGTCGCTTCAAAGTAAACATGTCTTGCCATTTCAGGTAATGCCAATGGATAAATAACAACAATCATTGAATATAACCAAGCCGTGCCAGTGCCTAAAGCAATCAAAGTATCCATATTCGCGTTATGATTAACAAATGACCGCCATGCACCGATATAAAAATGTTTACCGGCAAAATACATAACAGCAGCACAGACAAGACCTATGAATAACCAAATAGCACGCTCCATGGGTGAGTTGACTGTCATCGGTCCACCCATTAGGCCATATACCATTAATGGCACACCTAAACCTAAACCAAATTTCATTTGTGTCATGAGTTTCTGGTAATACTTTTGTTCAGTTTCCTCTTTTTCATCGAGTAACTGTTCATCGCTTGCATTATTTGTACTTTTGGCGTTATAACCTGCGGATTGAACTGTTTTTATAATTATATCTTCCGACACCTCGCCAGTTACTGTGAGGGTTCGTAGTGCAAAATTCATTTGCGCTTGTTTAACATTTGGAAGATTATTTAATGCTTTTTCTATCTTATTGACGCAACTTGAACAACTTGCCCCTTCTACAAGCAACTCTTGTGTTTTTACTTGAGAGGATCCGGAATTCTCATCTTTTAATGATTTTACCTGTGGAGGGAGGTTATTGTTCACTGTATCCTTTTCCGAGGGAGAAGTTGTTTTATAGCCTTTTTGTTCAATCAAAGTCAGCACTGATTTCAAAGTGTGATCATAATCTGAACTGTCTTCAATGAGAAGTTCCGCACTTTCCGATGCAAAATCCACCTTTGCACTAACCTTTGTTATTGCATTTAGTTCAGTTTGTAATTTACTCGCACAACCTTTGCAGGCCATACCATAAATAGACAATTTGTGAGTTGTAGGTAAAGACATGCTTCCTCCTTATTTCAGTTTAGATAGTGACCTTATTAAGAAGCTTAAGCGTTACCCTAGAGATAAGGTCAAGCTTTTTTGTTAATAATCAGAGAACGTTATTTTTCGTCAAAAATATAAAAGTCATTGATTAGAGCTTAGTTAATATCAGCTTTGTAGCATAGTTATCTAGCTTGAAAATCGAGTCAAAAAGTGTAAATAAGACCTTATATTATGCTATTCAGCTGAAAAACTCACAATATGACAAAATTGTAATGTTGTTGTCATGTTTTAGAAAGACGCTGTAGAGTAAGTTAGCAATCTGATAGGTTTTCAAGAAGATGTTATTTATGTTAATTACCTTGATTAAACATTGTCTAGGTTGATTATAGTTCGATACTGAAGTGTTTTTTTTACCACGTAATGTTTATGACTATATATGATTAAATGCTTTCAAAATGTTACTTGAAATTGATAAATAAAACCCTGGAAAATATTTATAAACAAAAAAATACCAAAAAAGTACTATATAAAGCTTGACGTTACCGCTAGGTAATAGGCTAGTATATATTTGTTCACATAACGATAGACGGAACTATGAAACGATTTTTTACTTTAATTTTAATGCTTGTAACCATGTTCACTTTCACTCAGAAAGCGGCGGCGTTTGTGCATCTATTCGAGAGTAAAACGGATTCAATGGTTGACTGCAAAATGTCTATGGATTTAAACGAATTAAGCATGGAAATGAGTCAAATCGATTGCGGTGGCAATGCAATTTCTCATACTATGAAATGCCAAAATGATTGTGACTTTATGACCATGGTGACTGTTCTTTATTTTATATTGCATGAGAATACTGTTAGTCAGCCTCAGCCTCTGTCACAGCTTTCCTACAAAACGGGCATTACAGGCTCCCCTTATTACTTTCCTGAAACTTTATATAGACCTCCTCTTTTAAATTAATTTTTATTCAGTTTGTAGCTGAAATAACATTTGATTTGTAGCCTTTTTTATCGCTATTTATCATTAATATTAATTTATTTTTATCCCGCTCTTATATTTAAAGCTTATGCAGTTTTTTAAAAACGGCATTAGTACTTTATAGGAGTACGAATAAAGGAAAGTGATTATGAAAATCACCCGGTCTGTTTTATCTAATAAACACATAACTTTCAAGTTGGTGTTTAACAGCCTGTTTAGCATAATGTTTTTGTTTAGTTTTAATCTTTTTGCCCTAGGTATTTCCCTCAATGACGCAGAGCAGTTAGCGATTAAATCTGACCCTGCACAAGAAATATATCAAGCACAACAAGCCAGTTTGATTTCACAAGGTATTGCAGGTTCAACACTCGCCGATCCCATGATAAAACTAGGTGTCGCTAACATACCTACCGATAGTTTTAAATTAGACCAAGAGGCTATGACGCAACTGACCTTAGGGCTTTCACAACAATTTAGCCGTGGTTCACAACTTGAATTAACCCAGAAAGGCTTTAATCAACAATCGGAGATAGCCGTTTATCAAGGTTTAGATCGTCAGTTAAACGTTAAAAAAACCGTGCGAGCGCTTTGGTTTGAAATTCTTTTTATTGATAAATCGTTACAGATAGTAAAAGAAAATAAAAGATTGTTTTCAGGGTTTTATCGAGATTTAGAATCTAAATATTCTTTAGGGTTAGCTGAGAATGAAGACTTGATCCTTGCAGAAATCGAGATCAATAAATTTGATGAAAAGCTTGCTGCGTTAAGCCAACGATCGCTTAATTATCGTAGTTTGTTAAGCGAGTACATCGGTCAATACGCTTATCAAAAACTGCCAACTGAAGTGCCACAATGGTCTGAAACAATGTTTTATGTCAATACGCTTAATGCAACCAATAATAAGCATTACAGTTTACTTACTGAACACCCAATGGCCAAAATGTTAGCGCAAAGTATTTTAGTGGCAGACAACAGCATCGATGTTGCTGAGCAGGCTTACAAGCCTAGCTTTAAGGTCGAAATGGGTTATGGGCACAGGTTAGATACCGAAATGGGGGAGCGAAGAGCAGATCTTTTGAGTGCTTTTGTATCAATGGATATTCCTTTGTTTACCGATAAACGCCAAGATCAAACACTGATTTCAGCACAACATAATAAAGGGCAAAAACAAGCTGAATACCGCTTGTTATTACGCCGACTTAATGCGTCATTAAATGCTGAAATTAGTAATTACCAACAACTTCAAGAGCGTATAAGTCGTTATCAAGACAGTTTGTTGAAACAGGCAAAATTGCATACCAAGTTGCTAGAGCAAAGTTACCAATCTAATACTCGTCCTTTCCAAGAGGTTATTGATGCCTACATCCATGAACAGAACCTCTCTTTAGAATATCAAAAGCTGTATTTCGACGGACTTAAAAGTCTCTCTAACATTCGTTATTTTCAAGCTCTTTAATAGGAAATTATTATGCGTTATTTATTAGTTTTAATCGTGGGTTTAGTGGTGGGTTTTTTTGCCACTTATAATGAACAACTCAACAGTTTATTTGCACAAAAAGATATGTCATCAGAGCCTGAAATTTTATATTGGGTTGCGCCAATGGATGCAAACTATCGTCGAGATAAAGCCGGGAAATCACCAATGGGTATGGATTTAGTACCTGTTTATGCTGAAGCAAAAAATGCACAAAAAGCAGAGCCAAAAATTTTGTACTGGGTCGCGCCAATGGATGCTAATTATCAGCGTGACAAACCAGGGAAATCACCAATGGGCATGGATTTAGTTGCCGTTTATGAAGAGGTCGGTGGTCAGTCAGAAGAGGGGTTAGTCACTATTTCTGCCGCAGTGGAAAATAACTTAGGTGTACGCACTGGTCTGGTTGTGAAAGATGAATTCAACATGCCCATTAATACGTTGGGCATAGTGCAAGCCAATGATGATGCAATTTGGCAAATCAATAGTCGTGTATCGGGTTGGATTGAAAAGCTCTATGTGAGATCCGTAGGTATTGAGGTTAAAAAAGGACAGCCCTTATTTGAGCTTTATTCACCAGAGTTAGTGAAAGCACAGGAATCATTATTTAATGCAATTAACCTAAATCGTAGGGCGTTAATTAATTCATCAAAATCCCGTTTAGAAGTATTAGGGGTAAGTAATGAACAAATTAAAAAAATAATTAGAAATAGAAAAGTATTACAAAATATCACTATTTTTGCACCGAAAAAAGGTACGATTTCAGAACTTAAATTAAATGAAGGTGGATTTATTTCTCCTGCGACTCAAGTTATCACCGCAGTTAATTTAGATACTGTTTGGGTGGATGTTGAAGTATTTGCAGGGCAAGTTTCACTGGTTAAAGTGGGCGATGCGGCCTCTATGACCTTAGATTATTTTCCGGGACAACAATGGGATGGAGAGATTAACTTTATCTACCCTGAAATGAATGCAAGCAACCGTACTTTGCGTGTTCGTGTGCAATTCGATAACCCAACGGCACAATTAAAACCTAATATGTTTGCCAGTATTATTTTAACCCCTGAAATGAATAAAAGCAGACTACAAATTCCACGTGAAGCGGTGATTTATGCAGGGAACATGAATCGAGTTGTATTAGCGAAGGGAAATGGTCAGTTTAAGTCTGTGATTGTGAAGCTAGGCTTGGAAAATAAGACATCAGTGGAAGTTTTATCGGGTTTAAATGAAGGCCAAAAAATTGTGACTTCTGCTCAATTTTTATTAGACTCAGAGTCCAGTATCAGTGCTGATTTTGAGCGAATGTCAGAAATAGACAAAGAAAATGAATCTGATTCAAATGTTAACGATGATGACTTGGATTGGTTAGATTTGGGTGCTGATTTTAATCAAGGTTTGTCACCAACACCGCATTTAGAGATAGTTGCTAAAGAGGTGACACTATGATTGCTAAAATAATTAATTGGTCAATCAAAAACCGTATAATGGTTTTGTTGATCACCCTAGCAATTGTTGCCTATGGGGTGTTTTCTATTCAGAAAACACCTATCGACGCTATTCCGGATCTTTCTGATGTACAAGTCATTGTGAAAACGAGTTACCCAGGGCAAGCGCCACAAGTAGTTGAAGATCAGGTCACTTACCCGTTAACCACTGCTATGTTATCGGTGCCAGGTGCAAAAACAGTACGCGGTTACTCATTTTTTGGTGACTCTTACGTGTATATCATTTTTGATGATAATACTGATATGTACTGGGCCCGTTCACGAGTATTGGAATATTTGTCACAAGTTGCCCCTGATTTACCAAAAGAGGCTCGCTCAGCTCTTGGTCCTGATGCAACGGGAGTAGGTTGGATATTTAGTTATGCACTGGTTGATAGGAGCGGAAAACACGATTTAAGCGAACTGCGTAGTTTACAAGATTGGTTTTTAAAGTTTGAACTACAAACCGTTGCGGGTGTATCCGAAGTAGCAACTGTTGGTGGTATGGTCAAACAGTACCAAGTGCGTGTTGATCCAAATAAACTACGTGCTTATAACATACCTTTAAACAGCATAAGCAAAGCAATTCAAAACGCCAACCAAGAAAGTGGCGCAAGTGTTATCGAGATGGGCGAAGCTGAGTATATGGTCCGTACTTCAGGTTATATCTCATCGATTGAGGATCTAAAATCTATACCGCTACAAGTGAATAGCCAGGGCACGCCTCTATTATTAGGCGATATTGCAGAAATAAATCTTGGTCCACAAATGCGCCGTGGTATTACTGAACTTAATGGTGAAGGAGAAGTGGTCAGTGGCGTGGTTGTGATGCGCTTTGGTGACAATGCTCAGGGGGTGATCACTGCGGTTAAGGATAAACTCAATGAGTTGCAAAAAAGCTTACCGGATGGTGTGGAAATTGTTACTACTTATGACCGTTCTGAGTTGATTAACAGTGCCGTGGATAACCTTTACCTTAAATTACTGGAAGAGTTTATTGTGGTTGTTTTGGTCTGTGCCGCTTTCCTCTTTCATTTTCGCTCATCCTTAGTGGTTTTATTGAGTCTACCAGTGGGGATCTTTGTCGCCTTTATTATCATGTCATGGCAAGGTATTAACGCCAATATCATGTCGCTCGGTGGTATTGCTATCGCTATTGGTGCGATGGTAGATGGTGCTATTGTAATGATCGAAAACGTCCATAAGCATATGGAAAAAACGGAGCTGACGGATGAAAATCGCTGGCAGGTGATCAGCAAAGCGACACTTGAAGTTGGCCCTGCTTTATTTTTCTCATTATTGATTATCACTTTTAGTTTCTTACCTGTTTTTGCCTTAGAAGGGCAGTCGGGCAAGATGTTCTCACCATTGGCATTCACTAAAACCTATGCGATGGCAGCATCAGCAGGATTGGCAATTACCTTAATCCCTGTATTAATGGGATATTTTATCCGCGGTAAAATAATACCTGAGCATAAAAACCCATTAAACCGTTTTTTGGTGGCCTTATACAGGCCGGTATTAGCCCTTAGTTTACGCTTTCCAATATTGACTATCTGTTTTGCATTAGTGGTGTTAGTCGTTGGATTCTATCCTGTGAGTAAAATCGGTAGTGAGTTTATCCCACCTTTGGATGAAGGTGATCTTATGTATATGCCAACCACTTACCCAGGTATTTCAATCGGTAAAGCCCGTGAGTTATTGCAGCAAACCAATAAGCTCATTAAAACACAACCGGAAGTTAAAACTGTTTGGGGAAAAATTGGCCGCGCTGAAACAGCAACGGATCCGGCGCCACTGACCATGATTGAAACGACTATCCAATTTAAACCTAAATCGGAATGGCGAGCTGGCATGACTAAAAAAATGCTGACCGACGAGCTTGATAGTTTAATTCAGTTCCCAGGAGTAACAAATGCTTGGGTTATGCCGATTAAAACGCGTATTGATATGCTAGCAACAGGTATTAAAACACCGATTGGTATCAAAATAGCTGGTGCCGATTTAAATGAAATTGAAAAAATTGGTAAGCAGATTGAAGTTATATTAAAAGATGTTAAGGGCACAGCTTCTGTCTATGCAGAACGAGTAACGGGTGGTCGTTATGTCAAAGTGGATATTAATCGTGAAAAAGCGGGACGTTATGGACTTAATATTGCCGAAATTCAAGAGCTAGTTGCGGTCGCTATTGGCGGTAAAAATATTACTGAAACCATCGAAGGTTTAGAGCGATACCCGGTGAACTTACGTTATCCGAATGATTATCGCGATTCAGTAACAGCGCTGAAAAGTCTGCCAATTGTCACACCAAGTAAAATGAATATCAGTTTGAGCGATGTTGCCAATGTTTATATTGAAGCAGGGGCACCGCTGATAAAAACAGAAAATGCGCGTCTCAATGGTTGGATATATGTTGATATTGAAGGTGTTGATCTGGGCTCATATGTGAAAGATGCACAGCAGGTTGTAAGTGAACAATTAAACTTACCTGGTGGGTATTCACTGGTGTGGTCTGGACAATATGAATATATGGAAAAAGCCAATGCACGTTTGGCAAAAGTGATCCCTGTGACCCTTGCCATTATCGTTATTCTGCTTTATTTAGCCTTCCGCCGAGTAGGGGAAGTTTTGTTGATCTTATCCACTCTACCGTTTGCTTTAATGGGCGGGATTTGGTTGATGTTTATGCTTGATTTCCACTTTTCTGTCGCCGTTGGGGTTGGTTTTATTGCACTTGCCGGAGTTTCGATAGAAATTGGAGTCATTATGCTCTTGTATTTAAACCAATCATTAGAAGCAAAAAAACAGCTACGTCTTACAAACTTTAATATCAACGATTTAAAAGAAGCAGTAACGGAAGGCGCAGGTTTACGAGTACGTCCCGTGATGATGACAGTCGCTGTTGTTGTGATGGGTTTAGTACCTATTATGTACGGCGACGGTACGGGCTCAGAAGTTATGCAGCGTATTGCTGCTCCTATGATTGGTGGCATGGTTAGTGCTGTTATTTTGACCTTGATTATTTTGCCTGCAGCTTATTTTGAATGGAAAAAAATAAGCCTACGCAAACAGTTTAATAAAGACTAAGTGATAAACCCAAAATGCCCTTAACAGATTTTAAGGGCATTTAATTTAAAAAAAATTTAATTAAACATGTGAGGAAATAAAATGAATATTAAAAAAAGTAAAATTGCATTAGCACTTGGCACATTGATTTTTTTAGCAGCACCACTTTCAAGTGCATTTGCCGATCAAAAGAGTTGTGAAATGGGTGGGACGATGGCATCCATGAAAAGTGAACTTCGTGGTTATGTTAAAGGCTTTAAAGGTGATGATGCTCAGAAGATGCAACAACATATGAATGCGTTATTGCAGCTTAGTGAAAAAACTATTCAAAAAACACCTGAAAATATGAATGCTAAGGCCGGTGCCAAAATGGATCATTCTAAAATGGACATGAAAGATATGCCAGAAATGGATCATTCCAAAATGGACATGAAAGAGATGGCCGCAATGGATCATTCTAAAATGGACATGAAAGAGACGGCCGCAATGGACCATTCTAAAATGGACATGAAAGAGATGGCTGCAATGGATCACTCTAAAATGGACATGGAAGGAATGAGTAATGAACAACATCAACATATGATGTATATGCAAAACATGACTGGACTTAATGACATGTTTAAGCAGCTATCTAAAACGCAAGATAAAAGTGAAATTAAGGTGATTTTGGGCAAAATTAAAGATCACAGTAACAAGCACCAAATGTTTAAAAAAGATTGTAAATAACCAGGTAGTGTCTGTTTAACATCGTCTATCAAGCCGGTGTTAATAAAACATGAAGTACTGAAAGGTTTGTTATTACTCGTACGGGCATCCTTTGTATTGATGATGTCAGCAAAATAACGTTCAAGTTAACGCATATGATACACAAGCAATAACATGGGGCCTAAAGCGGGCCGTTACGCATTATTTTTTAACAATGAATATTTTATTATTGATGTTCATTAACACTATTAAAGGAGCTTTATTATGAAGCTTAAAACTAAAATATTAGCAATTACTTTGACTATGGCTAGCTTTTCTGCTTTGGCAAAAGCAAGCATTGAATTATATAAATCACCAAGCTGTGGGTGCTGTAAAGAGTGGGCTGCGATAATGGAGGACAAAGGTTATACGGTGAATGTACACCATCAAGATAACTGGTCAAATATTAAAAAAGATTTTGAAATGCCCCCTCAATTACAGTCTTGTCATAGCGCAGTGATTGATGGTTACTTAATTGAGGGACACGTACCGGAGTCTGATATAGCTCGCTTGCTTAAAGAGAAGCCTAGTAATATTTCAGGACTTGCAGTTCCAGGCATGCCACAGCACTCTCCAGGTATGGCAAGAGCAGGGGTTAAGTATGAAAACTTCAAAGTCGTTTCTTTTTCTAAAGATGGATTAGCTTTATATAACCAATATTAAAGGATCCTAAGCGAACATTTTGAATGGCCTTTTCACTTGAAATCGTTATTTAGGAAGTCAGTACAGGGAAATGATGCAGCTATGCAGGGTAACAATATCAACACAATAAGTTCTTAGATTAAGAGCTGACT
>TARA_R110001583_G_scaffold51874_2_pt1 | contig 19514 bp, 13 predicted proteins | sample TARA_R110001583 | Tara Oceans TARA_R110001583 (sample SAMEA4398432) | marine metagenome | biome: Polar Biome; feature: [MES] marine water layer (ENVO:01000295) within the mesopelagic zone...; material: water (ENVO:00002006), including particulate matter (ENVO:01000060) such as...... | reverse complement strand
CTCTGTTGCAGGAATATCGGCGCTGAATCTACCTGCGTCATTATCAAAGTACTCACCATTATGTTGTAACATTTCATCATCAAGTGTAATAAGGACTAAAATGTCTGCCCCGATACTTAAATCATTACCGTCAATGCCAAATCCTTCTTTTACCATTTTACTCGCGAGTAACGACCCAGGGTTAACTGAAATACAAGTGGGAGCATGCTCAATTAACGACATAGCAGCTGTCCATAATCTAATGCCCAGTTTACTTTGTGCATAAGCTTGCATATCTTCTAATCTAACTTCACCTACTAATGCTTGCATATTAACAGGTGATTGCGCGGCAGATGATAAGTTTACAACTCGGCCATTTTTACCAAGTAACGGAGTTAATAATTGCGTTAATAAGTAGGGTGCAATCGTATTAACAACAAAACGTACATCTAAACCTTCTGCATTGACAGGATTCGGTACTTTAAATACACCGGCATTATTAATTAATATATCTAGTCTTGTATAATCGCTTATGATTTTTTTAGCAAAAGTAGTCACTTGTTGAAGGTCTGATAAATCTGCAATGATAGTATCAATTTTTGATACATTCGGAAGGGCCATTAACTCCGATTTAACAGACTCTATTTTACTTTTGTTGCGCCCATGAATGATCAAGTGATGCCCTAAAACCGCTAGCTTTTTAGCTGATTCTAACCCGATACCATCGCTTGCACCTGTTAATAATATTGTTTTTATCATATTCGTTACTCCAACTTACTAATAAATTGTATCGTATATATAGTGTAATTTTAAAACCATTTACTTATAAAATCTAGATGCTTTCAAAGTCCATTAAAGGATAAGCTCCTAAATTTAAATGTAGAAGCTATGCACTAGAGCCACTGGTCTTGTTGATAAGGAAGCAAAGGTAAAGCCTCAAAGGTATTTCATTTAAAGGTATTTCATTTGAGGACTATTCCTTTGAATGAATAGAGAGTTAGTCGGCGCATTTGTGATAAAAAAGCTAAGCATTAACTCCTAGCTTTTTCGTAGAACAATTCATAAGTTGATAGGAATTGTCCATAAGTTGTTAGTAATTGTTTAAAGGAGTTAAACCTCAACAACTACTTTTCCCATACCAGCGCCACTTGATAAACGAGCATAAGCTTGACCTACTTGTTCAAATGAATATCGATTTTCATCTAATACAGGCGTCATACCACCAGCTTCAACGATTTCAGTTATTTTATTTAATATCTGTCCATGCTGTGCACGTTTTTTGTTATGCAACATTGGAATCAACATAAATACAACGTGTAAAGATAACCCTTTTAGATGTGCAGTGGTTAAATCTATTTCTAACATTGATGTTGTTGTTGAAACTTGCCCATTGATTGCAGCTGCATCAAATGAATTGAGCATATTAAGGCCACCAACGGTATCTAGGATAATATCAAAACCATTACCTTCAGTATGCGCTGCAACATAATCTTGTACTTTTTCTGTTTTGTAGTTAATCGCTGTTGCGCCTAATTTTTTAATTAATGCTAATTGCTTATCACCACCGCCCGTTGCATAAACGTCAGCTCCTAAATATTTAGCAAATTGAACACCAATATGACCAACACCACCTGAACCACCATGCACAAGTACTTTTTTGCCTTGGCTAATTTGTGCGCGCATTAAACCTTCATAGGCTGTGATACCAACAAGTGGTATAGCGGCAGCTTCACGCATCGTTAAGTTTTTAGGTTTTAATGCAATTAAATTAGCATCTGCAAGCATATATTCGGCAAGTGCACCTTGTAAGTCAGCTAATCCACCAGCACATCCATAGACTTTATCGCCTACTTTAACGTGAGTCACACCAGCACCCACTTCTTCTACTGTTCCTGCAAAATCCATCCCTAATACCGCTGGGAGAGCAGGGGATAATGGTAAATCTGAACCCATTATTTTAATCATGGTATCAACAGTGTTGATACTGGTAGCGGCGACTTTTAATACAATATGACCTTCTTTAACTGTTGGTTTATCGATATTAACTGCTTCAAAAATGGCTTGATCACCGTAATCATTAAGTATCATTGCTTTCATTGTATTTTGTCTCCGTTTATTAAGTGCAAACAGTGTATGATTTACCAACCAATTTGATAATATAGCAACATAGAGATTCACTTTATATTTTTTGTTGATAATGGTAGGGGCTATGAATATTGAACATTTGAAACTTTTTTTACGTGTCGCAGCAACAAATAATATTAGTGTGGCTGGACAAGCATTAGGATTATCTGCCGCGGTGGCTAGTAATCATATCAATAAGTTAGAAGAAAGTTTAAAAGTAAGACTGGTACATAGGACAACCCGCAAAGTGTCACTAACAGAAGAAGGTAAAGCTTTTTTACCCTATGCAGAAGATGTTATCGCCAGTGTTGTATCTGCACATGCGGCCTTAGGGTTTGAAACCAATGCATTACAAGGCACGCTTCGTTTAACCGCGCCGGCTTCATTTGGTCGGATGCATTTAATTCCTGCTTTAACAGGTTTTATCGCATTACATCCATCATTGAATATTAATTTAAGATTATCAGATTCAATTGTTGATTTAGTTGAAGGCGGCTTTGACATTGCAATACGCAATTCGAAACTTAAAGATTCTAGTTTAATTGCAAGAAAGCTAACCTCCGACAGTCGTATTTTATGTGCTTCACCTGAATACCTTGCAAAATATGGAACGCCAAGCTCTCCCGAGGACTTAAAAGATCATCAATGCCTTACTTTAATGGGGTTAGACCATTGGACATTCAAAGGGAAAAATGGCGATATTGCCATTAAGGCAAAAGGTAACTTAAGTGCAGATAATGGAGAAGCGATAAGAGATGCATGTGTTAATGGCTTAGGTATTACTGTCTGTTCCAAGTGGATTGCTTCTGAACAACTGCAACAAAATAAACTCATTCGTGTATTAGAAGATTACCCACTGGTTACTGACACCGCTATATGGGCGATATATCCTAGTGCGCGTCAAGTTGCTCCAAAAATACGTGCTTTTATTGATTATTGTAAACAATACTTTGGTGAGACACCGGATTGGGAAAAGTAATAAGCAGTGTTTAAGTTGCTCTTCTGAGTTACTTAATTACCGGGTTAAGTTCTGTGTTACGTACAGTGTTAAAAATTGTTTTAAATATTGTGCCTTAATTAACCTGAATTTTTTTATCTTGAAGCTTTTGACCTTAATTAATAATCATCTGGCAAATGTTCATACTATCGAGTTAACATTTGGCTTCAATAAAAATACTGCTAATTTTATACTGCATATTTTAAAGCTTCTTGCCATATAACGTATGCTCTGTTTCTACCATAACATTTGCATTAACCTTCAATACTGAACTTGATTAATTAGCTAAGTAAATTTTCTTTTTAGCGCTTTAGCTGTCTTTTTAATGCTCAATCTGTGTAATTTTTACAAAATCTATTCAGAAAGCTATATGCCTAACAGTGCGAACCACAACTTTGTGACCTTACGCCTTTTTGTCGCGCTGGTTAAGTGTTAATCTTTTGCGGGTTACATATCCATAACAAATTGATAACAAAACATAAATAGACTATATGGAGTTAATACAATGAACAAGATTTTAAAAAATGGAATACTAGGATTAGCATGTTTATTTACATTTAATGCAATGGCTGAAAATTACACTATCGGTACGGGTAGCCAAAGCGGTACTTATTATCCGCTTGGTGGGATTTTAGCAAAAATTTGGAGTGAAAACATTGAAAACTTTGATATGCGAGCAGAAGTGACAGCAGCTTCTGTTGAAAATACGATTAAAGTGTCAAGTAATAGGCAACTTGCCGGTATTGCAATGGGTAATGTGGTATTACAAGCATATGAAGGTGTAAAACCGTTTCCTCGTAAAATGGATGTCTCTGTATTATTTGCTTTATACCCAAATGTAGTGCAATTCATTGTACCAGCAGACTCAGATATTCAATCTATTAAAGACTTAAAAGGTAAGCGAATTTCACTTGGCGCACCAGGTTCTGGTACACGTGTGAGTGCAACTAATATTCTTGCTGCTTTAGGTATTACTGACAAAGACATTGATGCACAATCTTTAAATTACACGGCAACAACGAATGCAATTTCAGCTGGGCAAATCGATGCAGGTGTTATTGTAGGTAGCTTAGGGGTTGGAGCTATCACTGAATTAGCATTCACCCATAAAATTCGTATTTTATCGTTCACAGCAGAAGAACTTAAAGCTGTTTCTGATAGCAATACGTCTTACCAAGCAATTGAAGTACCAGCAGGTAGTTATAAAGGTGTTAATGCATTTAATGCACCGGCAGTTTGGAATATCCTGATTGTAAATAAAAATATGGATACAGACCTTGCTTACCAAATGACTAAAGTTGCATTCGAAAATATGAACAAAATAAACCAAGTTATTAGTGTGACTAAGTTTACTACGCTTGAAAACATGAACAAATTGAAAGGGATCGATTTACACCCAGGTTCATTAAAATACTTAAAAGAAAAAATGTAAGTTAATTTCACAGGCAGCTTGGTGAGTAGGTTTAACTGAAGTGGATGTTTAATTTAATGCAGTGGTTAAATTCTTTAATCACTGCAATTAAGCAAGGATCGAATTTTCACTATTAAACAAACAGTTTTAATAAATTGACATTAATACAACACAATAACAAAAATACATTATCAGAAAATAATAACAATAATCAGGGAGATGGTAGCAAATGCTACCTTTAGAGAAGTATATGACTGAACCAATAAACACATGTAAATGGGTAACGGACAAAATTGTTTTAGTTGCTGCACTTGCGGCAATTACATTATCTATATTTCAAATTTGGCAGGGTATTACTGCTGATTTATCAGCTCCTGTTTTTAGACCAGTTCATTTAAGTTGGGTATTAATTTTAGTTTTTTTTACTCTCCCTTTAGTCAAATCCCAACTATCACCTTTTCAATATCTGCTCGGACGTTGTATTGATATCGTTTTTATTGCCGCTATTGCATGGGCTTCATACCATATTATCTCCTTTGATTATGATGATATTTCTTTTCTAATGGATGGTTTAACCGTACTTGACCAATTGTCAGGTTTAATTATCCTTGTTCTATTACTGGAAGCGACTCGCCGTACCGTTGGTATGGTCATGGTGTTGATTGCGGTATTCTTTCTAGTTTATGCAATTTTTGGTAACTTTTTACCTTCAGCCGTTGCCAGTAAAGGTTTCTCGATAGAAGAAATCGTCCGTTTTCATATTTATTCAACCAATGGCGTTTATGGCGCGCCACTTGCCATTGCTGCAGGTGTTGTATTTATTTTTGTACTGTTTGGTGCCTTTTTACAGGTGACAGGAGCAGGCAAGTTCTTCATTGATGCTTCATTTTCAATTGCTGGTAAGTACCGAGGTGGACCAGCTAAAGCGAGCGTTCTAGCCTCTGCGGCGTTAGGTTCAATTTCAGGATCTGCTATTGCTAATACGGTAACAACCGGTGCCTTAACCATTCCTATGATGAAAAAGCTCGGTTATAAACCAGAGCAAGCGGCTGGTATTGAAGCGGCTGCTTCAACAGGTGGGCAAATCATGCCGCCAGTAATGGGAGCGGGTGCATTTGTAATGGCACAATTTACAGGTATCCCTTACAGCGAAATTTTATTAGTTTCAATCGCACCAGCAATTTTGTATTTTGCTTGTACCTTACTTTATGTGCATTTAATGGCGTGTAAGTTAGGTTTACAGGGGATGGAAGTCACTGAAAAAATATCAGCAGTGTTAAAAAATGGATGGCATTTCTTAGTGCCATTAATTTTAATCACTAGTTTACTGTTAATGAGTTACTCACCTATTTTGGTTGGTATTGCTGGTTGTGTCGCCATCTTAGTTGCTGCCATGTGCAGAAAACACAGTCGTATTACTATTGCAGTGTTTTTTCAAGGCCTGAAAGAGGGCGCGTTGTTGGCGTTACCTATTTCAGTGGCTTGTGGTACTGCCGGTATTGTAGTGGGAGTAGTAGGGCAAACAGGTATAGGATTACAGTTTACGCAATTCTTGATGGCATTATCAGGTGGTTACCTATGGTCTGTACTTGGTTTGATTGCTATTGCTGCTGTTATTTTGGGAATGGGTTTACCCGTTACCGCGGCTTATATTGTTTTATCTATTATGGCCGTACCAAGCTTAACTGAGTTAGGTGTTGGTTTATTAGCCGCGCATATGATTGTATTTTGGTTATCACAAACTTCTAATGTAACGCCGCCTATTGCATTAGCGGCATTTGCTGCGGCCGGTATTGCTAATACTTCACCAATGCGATCGGCAGTCCAAGCCTTTAAACTTGCTCAGGGTTTCTTCATTATTCCCATTATGATGGCTTTTTCTGGTCTGATTTGGATGGAAGGTCAAAATATCGATTTTGTTATTGCCATCGTATTAACGGTTGGTTTGATCGTCGCTTTTGCAGGTTCTATAGAAGGTCGATTAGCCACTAAACTGCCTGTTACTGCTCGTATTTTGTTATTGGTTGCTGGATTCACTATGTTAGTGCCGTACGTCTATATTAACCTTTTAGGGCTTGCTGTTATTAGCTTGACAACATTAGTTAATTACCGATTATCTAAGTCGGAAAAATTAGACTCAGCAATACCTCAAGTATAAAAAGTAGTCTCTAGAACATAATAAATCAGTATTAGCGCTATTGGACAGATTAAGCCAATAGCGCATTGTTATTTATTACATTCCCCTAAGCTTAACCATCAACAATATACTCGTTATCATTCCATGTGCAAAAATCAAGCCTCTTCAATGAAGGCGGTGATGTGACTCCTCCCTTAGTACTTTCACAAATACAGCACACTCTGAATTAAAATAGTTACACCTGCATTTATTATTTATATTGTTTAATAAATAACTGATCGTATTTGCTGTGCAACGCCATTAGTCCTATTTCGAGATGTATTAACGATGTAAAATACAAATTAACTTGAACGATCGTTCTAGGTGTGTTTAAATTAGGCTTTATTAATAAGGAGCATGACATGATCAAGTTTTATTTTCACCACACACCAAACCCTATGAAAGTTGCATTATTCCTAGAAGAAACAGGTCTGCCATTTGAGTTAGTTGCACTTGATACGTTGAAAGGTGAACAACATACTCCTGAATATCGTCAAATTAATCCTAATGCTAAAGCACCTGCTATTGAAGATGATGGCACACGTGTATTCGATTCAAACGCAATTTTAATGTACCTCTCTGAAAAAACAGGCAAACTAGAAGGGCAACCAGAAGATCGTGCTGAAATGCTTTCTTGGTTAATGTTTATCGCTTCTGGTCTTGGTCCATATTCTGGACAATCTGTGCATTTCCGTCATGCAGCGCCAGAAGGCAACGATTATGCGGTGAACCGCTATTTACGTGAAGCACAACGCCATTATGAAGTATTAGATACACATTTAGAGGGGCGTGAATTTATTGTTGGTGAAGAGTATACTATTGCTGATGTTTCAGCATGGGGCTGGATAGATAAAGCACCCGTTGTATTAGGAGAAGAAGGGTTAACGCCTTATCCTAACCTTAAACGTTGGTTTGATAGTATTAATTCTCGTCCAGCTGCAATTCGTGCGCGTGATATTGCTAAAGACATAACATTTAAGAAAGAATTTGATGAAGAAGCAAAACGTGCATTTTTCCCATCAAATTACCCTAAGGTTTAATCGTTACTTTGGTAAGGAATTAACATGACAGAACAATATACACCACCTAAAGTTTGGGTACATAACACAGATGGCGGCAATAAATGGGCGAGTATTAACCGTCCTGTTTCAGGCGCTACACATGAAAAAGCATTACCAGTAGGTGAGCATTCTTTACAGCTTTATTCTCTTGGAACACCTAACGGCCAAAAAGTCACTATCCTTTTAGAAGAGTTATTAGCGGCAGGCGTAAAAGAAGCAGAATATGATGCTTTTTTAATTAATATCGGTGAAGGAGATCAATTCTCTTCAGGGTTTGTGGATGTAAACCCTAACTCTAAAATCCCAGCGCTACTAGATAAGTCGAGCGATCAAGCCGTTACTGTATTCGAATCAGCTTCAATATTGGTGCATTTAGCAGAAAAATTTGGGCATTTTTTACCAAAACAGGGAAACGCTAGAACAACAACATTCAATTGGTTATTCTGGGCGCAAGGTTCAGCACCATTTTTAGGTGGTGGTTTTGGACATTTTTATGCCTATGCAGACGAAAAATATGAGTACCCAATTAATCGTTTTGCAATGGAAGCTAAGCGTCAATTAGATGTGTTAGATAAACAGTTAGCTAAAAATACTTTTGTTGCAGGCGATGAGTTTAGTATCGCTGATATCGCAATATGGCCTTGGTACGGAAATTTAGTGCTAGGTAACTTATATGATGCAGCTGAGTTTTTGCAAGTTGAAACTTATACTCACGTTTTACGTTGGGCTAAACTGCTTGAAGCGCGAGAAGGTGTACAAAGAGGACGAATAATCAACCGTTCTTGGGGTGAGGAATGGGAACAAGTTCCTGAGCGTCATTCAGCTGCAGATATTGATGCAGTATTAGCTAAAAAACCAAAATAGGTTTAAAGCTGAAGCGTCAAGTGGGCGTAGGTACTATAAAGGTACTATAAAAAGCCAAGTAAGATAATATTTTACTTGGCTTTTTTATTTTTTTTAATGAGCACAATCCTAGTAAATAGCGAAACAACCTTACTGAATAAAACAAACGACGACAGCGTTAAAATGTTGTCTTGTATACACTTTTTTCCTGAATAAATATTTGTTGACATACTTAATGCAGTTGCTATTAACTATTTTGCATCTGCAGGTAATAAAAATAACCCCGTAGGGTTGATAGTTAAAAAAGCCCGTTCTGCTAATGAAGCATTAAATTGGGAAGAGTTAAGTTGTAATAATATCTCATGCTCCTGCCAAGACACACTCACTTCATACATCGCCCCCATATAGGCGACTTTATTAACTTGGCAACGTTGGTTTTCTTGACCATGATCGGTCAATAGAATTGCTTCTGGCCGTACGCCAATTTGATAGTCATCAACAGGGAAACCTTTCACCATTTGTGGATCAGCAGCAATGCTATAACCGTTAATTATTATTTTATCACCATCAAAATAACCAGGGAAAATATTAGCTTCCCCCATAAAATTAGCCATGAACATTGATGCTGGGCTATTATAAAGTTCAGTAGGTGATCCTTTTTGCATGATTTCTCCATCTTTCATTACAATCACCGTATCAGAAACGGCAAATGCTTCTGTTTGGTCATGTGTCACATACAACGACGTAATATTAAAGCGTTGTTGTAATTCACGAATTGTTTCACGCATGCTACGGCGTAAATTTGCATCAAGGTTACTCAGAGGTTCATCAAATAACAGTACTTTAGGTTTCAATACTAATGCACGCGCTAGGGCGACACGTTGCTGTTGTCCACCAGAAATTTGGTCTACATAACGTTCTCCAAACCCTTCTAAATCAACCAGCTTTAAAGCGTCGTTGACTCTTTGTTTAGCTTCACTTTTAGATACGCCAAGCATCTTTAATCCATAACCTACATTTTCATGTAAAGATAAGTGAGGAAATAACGCATAAGATTGAAATACCATACAAATATCTCTTTGTTGAATGGAAGTGTTAGTGACATCTTCCCCATCAATAAATATCTGGCCGCTAGTTGGTTTTTCTAAACCTGCGACTAAACGTAATACCGTTGTTTTACCACACCCTGAAGGGCCAAGTAATGTCACTAAACTACCTTTTTTGATTTCTAAATCTAAGTTGCTAATCACTTCTTTATCATCAAATTTTTTGCAGATATTCTTTAGTACTACGAAGTTTTCATTTTCCATTTTGCTCTTTTCCATTAGTTGTTTCTCCAGTCGTTATTCTTGGTTGGTGGCTTTAGATCGAGAAACACGCGTTTCGCCAACAAGGAAGTCAAAAATTAAAATAATTGCCAGCATTACCACTATCAACACTGAACCATAAGAAATCGCAATGCCGTATTCGCCGTCTTCAACTCGGTTCAAAATATAAGAGGTTGCTACACGCGTTTCCGGTGTGACTAGGAAAATAATGGCGCTTACTGTGGTCATTGCTCTAACAAAGCTGTAAATCAGGGTAGATAGAATAGCCGGCTTTAACAGTGGTAACAGGATATAGGTAATGGTTTTCAAAGAATTAGCGCGTAGACTTAATGAGGCTTCATCTAATGATTTATCCAATTGTCCAAGTCCTGCAATACCCGAACGTATACCAACAGGCACATTCCTCATTACCATTGAGATGACCACGATAGCGGCAGTACCTGTTAGATAAATAGGGGCATCATTAAAGGCTAATATATAAGAGACACCTGCTACTGTGCCTGGTACGGCAAAACAAAGCATGGTTGAAAATTCAATCACTTTTTTACCGTAGAATTGCTGTCTAACGACAATGTACGCTATCAATAAACCAAAGAAAGCGGTTATTGGCGCTGCAATACCAGCATAAGTCATGGTTGTGATTAGAGATGGCCAAGCACCTTCGGTCATTCCCATGCCAAATAGGTTGATATAATTATTAAATGTTAGGCTGTAATCGACCCCCCAGTTAACGGTGAAGCTACCATAAAAGATACTGCCATAAAGTAGTACATTAAATGCCATCCAAAAATACAATAACCCTGACACCCCTAGTTTCAAAGAAGGTGGTAGTGGTTGAACATCACCACGATAAGACTTACCTGAAATGGTGACATATGAGCGTTTACCAATCCATAAATACTGCACTACAAAAATAGCTAAAGAGAACAGTAGAAGAATCGCACCTAATGTACTTGCAGAAGCATAATCAAGTTGAGCGCCGGCAATATAGAAATAGATCTGAGTTGCTAGTACATCGAAGCTCCCACCGAGCACAAGCGGGTTACTAAAGTCGGCAAGAGATTGTACAAAGATGATTAAAAACGAATTAGCTAATGCTGGTTTTAATAATGGCATTACAATTTGGAAGAATGTTTGGTAACGATTAGCACGTAATGTATAAGACGCTTCTTCCAATGAAGGGTGTAACGACTTCATTGCACCATCAATAATCATGAAAGACATAGGTGCAAAAGCAAGCACTTGAGCCATCCATATGCCGGTAAAACCATATAACCAATTGGTTTGTTCTAAGCCAAACCAATCAACCATCAATTCAGTAATGTAACCCGAACGACCTAACATTAACGTTACCCCTAAACCCACTACAAAAGGCGGAGTAACAATGGGTAGAATAGAAAATATACGCGCGATAAAAGCAGATCGTTTTGCAATACGGGTGGTGTAGATGGCAAAAATAAGGCCAAAAAAGGTCGCTCCGATGCCAACAGAAGTACCTAACATAATGGAGTTTAATATGATTTGTATAATGTGTGATTTGGTTAATATTTCGAGGAACTGGAAAAGTACAAAATCACCCGCATCATCTTTAAACATAGGAACAAAAATAGCGATGCTTGGATAAATAATAAAAGTAGAAATTAATAAAATGATGGAAATAAGTGATGCAATGATAAAAATATCACCACCTAGATATTCCATTCTTGAAAAAGCGAGTGTCATTATTGCCCCAAGGGCAATAAATAGAAGAATAGCGGAGTAACCTAACCCTTGTTCAGTATACCAAGATGAAAGCAATGTAATAAACATGCAAAAAATAGAAAAAACAATATCAAACCAATGTTGTTTTTTAGCATATTTATTTTGAATCTTACGAGGTCGAATCAATAAACCTAACGGTAAAATAAACCATAACCAAGAAATATTAGCTGAGCTCCAGCCCATTGCAGCCTTGATCTCTTCATAAGTTGAGTCAAACACACCATAATCGAGTGAGAAACTTGGAAGCACTATAAATCCAGCGAGTAAGACTAAAACCCAGTAAAAAATAGGATCACGATGCTCTGGGGATGGCCGGTGACGGGGCGATGATTGGTGTGTTATATCATTCATTGTAAAATACCAAATTAATGAGAGAAAAAGTCATTTTTAACCAATTTATTACAGGATAATATTGTGCATACGTTGAGTAGAAGCAGAATCATAAATTGTAATAATGATTGATAGTAGAATGAAAATAAAATGTAAATGCAGAGAAGTGATGAGCAGCGCTAATACTGCTCATCTAGGTGATCTTTATTCACCCATCTTAACTTCGTTTACCCATTTATCAATCAAGCGTTTACGCTCACTAGATGAACCGTATTTATTCATGTCATAGCTGATTAAGGTTAGTGTTTTAGGATCCAGCGCATTAGGTGATTGCTCAGCAGTTGTATTAGTTAAAATTTGGAAAGATTGACCTTTTTTCCAAGCCAGCTCTTGTCCTTCTTTAGATAATACCCAATCAACAAAAAGTTTTGCATTATCAAGGTTACGAGCACCTTTAATAATACTTACACCACCAATTTCATAGCCTGTACCTTCACAAGGAGAAATAAGCTCTAGTGGCGCTCCTTTAGATTGTTCTAATGAGTAGTCATGTAAGAAACCAATACCAATAGCAATTTCACCACGGGCTGAGTTACGTGATGGTGTCACGCCAGATTTTGTGTATTGAGAAATGTTTTTATCTAGTGCTTTAAAGTAATCAAAGGCTTTATCTTCTGTCCAAAGCTGAATGAAGGTTGCTAATGCGGTATACGCTGTACCTGAGCTTTGCGGATCGGAAATTTGAATTTCATCTTTGTATTCCGGTTTGGTCAGGTCACTCCAACAACGGGGAATAGCTAATCCTTTCTCTTCAAGACGTTTAGTATTCACACCAAAACCAAGAATACCCATGTAAACCGCAGACGAATAATTACCTTTGCGCTTTGCAGGATCTTTATATTGGTCCATGATGAATTCAAGCTGCGGAGATTGATAAGGCTGAAGTAGGTCCATTTCACCCGCTTGAGATTGAGGATCCAGTGTGCCACCATACCAAACATCAGCACGAGGATTTTTCTTCTCAGCTTCAATTTTAGCAAATGTACTGCCAGAGCCATTACGAACAAACGACGTTTTAACATCATGTTTTTCAGAGAATGCTTTTGTTTCAGCTGCACACATTGCATTGGTTGCACTGCAATAGACAACAAGTCGACCTTCAGCAACTGCTTGAGGGGCGATGCTCATTGTGGATCCAAGTACACAAGCGGCTAATAAGGTTCGTTGAGTGATAATTTTCATATTCTTTCCCTTCCTTTTTTGATAAAAAACTAATTTCTCAGTGTGTGAGTCGCATCAACAAATAATGCCTAAGCATGTCGTGCCGTTACTCAGTTCAACTCTTTCTGCTAATTCAGATAGCTATTATGTTATTAAAACAATCTGATTTTTTATTAGCGAGTAAACACCAGTGTTAGCAAGTAAGATCTAAAATACTGCTAGCGATTAGCGTCATGCCCGCACATCCTGTGCTTTTACAAAAGGTAATATCAGTAGGCCAATACAAGCGGCCGATAACGTAATAACACTGAAAAAACCTTGCCAACTAAACCGTTCAATAATGAGAGCAAGAGGGTAGCTTGCAAGTGCGGCGCCTAAATACCCAAATAAGCCAACAAAACCTGTCGCGGTGCCTGCCAAATCTTTGTGTGAGCATTCTGCAGCGGCCATTCCAATCATCATTTGTGGACCAAATACAAAGAAACCAATGCAAAAAAAGCAACCTGATAACACCATAAAATTATCTAAAGGTGTTAACCAAAGGGCCGAAACCGAAGCAAAAATACCCAAAGCAAAAATCAAAATCATGGGGGCACGGTTACCTCGGAAAAATCGGTCTGATCCCCAACCTCCAAATAATGAACCAAGAAACCCGCCAATTTCAAACATTGACACTGCCGCATTCGCTGAAAAAAGATTAAAATCGTGGCGTTGCATCAAATAAAGGTTGCCCCAATCATTAATAGCGGTGCGCACGATATAAACTAAAAAATAAGAGCTGCATAACAGCCAAATATATTTATTACCTAATACATAAGTGGTTAAAATTTTCTTAAAATGTAAACCTTTACCTTCTTGCTCATGTTTTTTTTCAAGCGGGTCATCACGCCACTCTCCAACACTCGGTAAACCTAAGCTGGTGGGTTTATCTTGCATTCTAAAACACAAAATAATACCAACAAAAATGGCAAAGCAACCAGGTAGTATGAAACCATATCGCCATCCCCATGTCATGGCGACAAAACCAATCACAACCGGAATTAATGCACCACTTAAATTATGGCAAGTATTCCAAATTGACCACCAAAACCCACGTTCAGATCGTGAGTACCATGTGGTTAATAATTTTGCACAGGGTGGCCAACCCCATCCTTGAAAAAATGCATTAGCAACCCACAGCGTTGCAAACATATATAAAGAGGAGCTAAGGCCAAAAGTGATGTTGATAACACCTGTTGCTATTAATCCTAACCCCATAAAATAACTTGGTTTAGCTTGGTCACTTACCATGCCGGAAAAAAATTTAGATAAACCATAAGTGATGTAAAAAAGCGTGCCTAAAAAACCAATATCTGACTGCTCTAAACCAAGGTCACTAATTAAAGCAGGCATCGCAAAATTTAAACTTTTGCGGGTAAAATAAAACATGCCGTAACCTAGGTACATTGATAACATTAAATGCAAACGCCAATATTGATAAATGGCATTGATTTGAACTTGATCAGTTATCTGTTTAGCAGGTTGTTCTGAGGTAAGAAAACCCATCATTTTTTAATTCTCCTGACTTGAATTTGATGCTACTAAATAGATAAAGTGAATGAATGAGACTAATTTATAATTGACTAGGAAAAATTCCTAGTTTCCTTGAGTAGGGCTGATTATTGTGGGCTAGTTAACACAAAATTGTTTAAATTTTATGTTGCTCAAAAATTTTTTCTTTAAATGATTTTGTTGGCAGGTTGATAATAAATCGAGTGCCGTTGTAATGTTTTTTATTATTTTCATTTACGTCATCATTAGAGATTAATTTAGGTGACATATTGGCTGTTTTATCACGTGTTTGAATATTAATTTCCCCACCAAGCGCACTAACTCGTTCTTGGATCCCTTTAATACCTTGACCTTTCAGTTGCCAGTTAGCAGGTAAACCATGCCCATTATCCGTTAGTTCCAAGGTAAAAATATCACCCGGTAATAAGCTCAATGTCACCTTTGTTGCATGAGCATGTTTGCTAACGTTATTAAGAAGTTCTTGTACAATACGATATAAGGTGACGGCGGTAATATCGTCTAATTTAGTTACCGATAAGCCGAAATTCAGTCTGAAGTCTATATTTCTATCGGCGAAGCGCATTTCAGCACTTAGTTGGCGTATTGCATCTTCTAAACCTAACTCATCTAATGTATGAGGGCGTAATTGGGTTAATAATTGACGTGTAGAACTATGTATTCTTAGTGCTAATGTATTGATTGTATTTGCAATGTTTTTACTGTTTGGATCAAGACTTATTTTTTCAGCTAACATTGCTTGTATTTGGATTGCTGTAATGTTTTGACCGATTTCATCGTGTAACTCTCGTGCAACCGATTTTCTAATATTTTCTTCAACTTGAACAAGCTGTTGAGTTAGTCGTTGTTTATTCGCTAATTCAATCGCTAAATCTTTATTAACCCGTTGTAACAATTCCGATAATAAGTATTGGCGACTGATGGCAATCCCTAACCCTAAACCAACTAATGCTTGACTAGACATAAAGATTTGTAGCTCTTGGTCTGATTCAAATGTGCCTGTTATCTGTCTTGCTGCAGTCAGTAAAATACTATTTATGACTCCAGCTAGTACACCACCTTGCCAGCCATACTTGTAGGCCATAAAAATATTTGGCAATAGCATAATCAATAATGCTAATGGTTTCATGTGTTCTAATAAAGTTAGTTCGGCGATCAAGCCAATACTAAAAAAACAAAGCCCCCATAATAGGGCTGAAGGTCTTAATCTGATCTCTTGATGGATTAATATAGGACTTAATGGCAGCCATATTTTTTGTTGTAGATAGTCATATAAAAGATATAAAAAGGGAGCAAGTAATATACCCCCAGTTAATGCCGATATGGTGACAGAAAAAATATAACTAATAGGTAAACCTAATGGATTAATAAGTAATGAAATAACCACACCACAAACAATGCCGTAGGCAATAGTAAACCCGGTAATAGCGAGTAATTTTTGCCAATAAGTGTTTAGTTGCTTCCAGTAATTACTAAAGGGGACAGCGATGATATAGGGTAAAAAAGCAAATGCGAATAATAGGTTTTCATGGGGTGTTTCACCTAAAAAATAAACTAAAATACCTGTTATAAACAATTCGCTTAAGACAAAAAGATGCCATAAAGAACGAGGGGCAAGAGTGAAGGTGATGATTTTAAGGCCGCTGGGTAACAATAAACCCGCTAATAGAATATCGGGAGATAAATAGCGACTAATATTCCATAAGCAAAACCAACTGATGCTGTATATTAAAAAGCTAAAGATATACACAAAAGCAAATGATGAAAACGAGTTTTTATTCGTCATTAATGCATTGAAAGTATCTTGTTCAGAGGGTGGAAGTGATTTATTGTTTACCATTTTTTCTGCCAATAGTGAGTTTTCTCAACGATATTTTAGCCATACTTTTTATAAAGTCGTTTTATCTCGCTTACTCAGGTAATAGTTTATTACGTAAAGCAAAACGAATCAGGTCAACATTATTTTGCAGGTCTAATTTATTAAGAATATTAGCGCGATGTACATGTATCGTTTTATGGCTAATAAAAAGCTCTGTCCCAATATGTTTAACATCTTTCCCTTGAATAAGGTGATTGAACACTTCAACTTCTCGCTTGGTTAAAACATCGAGAGCACTCGGAGTAGAGGCCGCATTACTTAAATTAAACAATGCATCGGCACACAAATAACGATCACCATTTGCAACTGTTCTGATCGCTGCGACTAACTCCCCTGGGCCGCAACGCTTTGATAAATAACCACTAGCACCAGCTTCAATCGCTTGGCTTACAAACGATGCTGAATCATAAATAGATAACATAATAGCGCGAAAGTTAGGCTGTTCTTTACGTAATTTTTCTAAAAGCACTAAACCACTTTCATCAGGCATAGAGATATCAATCACCGCCACATCAATCGACGAATTAGCTAATGCTTTAAATGCATCAGAGGCGCAACCATGTTGGCTATGTACTTCAATATCTTGCTCAACACTTAACAGCTGAGCAAATCCAGAACGTACCATGATATGGTCATCAACTAATGCAACAGAAATCATTATGTTTACCTTTTTTAAAATTATCTGATCTATCAAGCAATATCAATTGGTTATAAAGCCATCAAAAATTCACCATGGCCTTTTTTTAGAGTGTAACCTAGTTATTTTGTTGTTAAGCACTGCTCTATCATAGAAATAAAATTATTCACTTGTTTTATGACTGAAATATGCGGAATTTGAAGTTGATTACGGATTATTTAGGGTTATGGCGATAAACCTTGCATCAAAAAATGTAATCAGCAATATTACTATTACTTTACATCGTCGAAAATTAATCACTTATTGAGGGGCTCTGCCATGTTATACGGTGCTATTGAAGCTGGTGGTACAAAATTTGTGTGCGCCGTTGGAACAGAAGATGGAATTATTATTGAACAGATAAGTTTTCCAACCTCAACGCCTGATGCAACGCTCAAACAAGTTATTGCGTATTTTAAAGGTAAAAATATACAAGCTTTAGGTGTTGGCTCTTTTGGCCCGATAGACCCGAGCCTAGATTCCCCAACTTATGGTTATATTACTAAAACACCAAAACCAAATTGGAGTGACTACAATCTGATCGGAGTATTAAAAGAACATTTTGATATTCCCATTGCATTCGATACCGACGTCAATGGCGCTGCACTTGGAGAATTAAAGTGGGGGGCAGCAAAAGGATTAAAATCTTCTTTATATATTACAGTCGGGACGGGCATAGGTGCGGGAGCGGTTGTAGAAGGCAATATGATAAATGGTCTGCTACATCCGGAGATGGGGCACATTATGCTCAGAAAGCATCCTCAAGATACTTATCAAGGGAAATGTCCATTTCATTGCGATTGTCTGGAAGGGCTTGCTTCAGGCCCAGCTTTAAATGAAAGGTGGGGGATAGAAGCCAGTAAGTTAGCAAGTGACCATCAAGCATGGGAAATGGAGGCCTATTATCTAGCCCAAGCGCTAGTTAATTACATACTTATCCTTTCTCCTGAAAAAATAATTATAGGAGGAGGGGTGATGAAACAAGCTCATTTATTTCCTTTAATTAGACAAAAAGTGCAACAAATGCTCAATGGTTATGTTAATAAAGCAGAAATTTTAACTAATATTGATCAATATATAGTGCCTCCGCTGTTAGGAGATAATGCAGGAATATGTGGTGCTATTGCACTTGCGATCAAAGCTTAAATAATTAAATAAAGAAGAAAAACTAAACAAGAGAGGCGATTCAATTTATTGCCGCTCTTGTTTAGTTTTTTTATTCTGCTTTACTGACTTAAGGCTTAAGTTTTAAGCAGCAGGCTGTTTGTGTTATTTTTAATAAAATGAATAAAGCAGTCTGCCATTGAATGTTGCGTAATAATCCCTTCACCTTGCATCATGGTCAATGCATCGTAACCTTCTTTACCTTTCATGGTATAAGCGGAAGAACTCCCACAATAAAAGGTTTCATGGTCAATATTTATCCATCCACTGGCTTGTGTATAAAGCGTCAGTTCAGCAATACGCTGCCCAATAGGGCGTTCGCTATAATAATTAAATTTCAGGTTATAAGCATAAGGGTAGCTCCCTGATCCACTTCCTATCACACCATTATTGGTTGCGTTGTTAATTGCACCTTCTAGAGCCTGTGCAATATATTTTCCTTTAATACGATAAACACCAATTGGCACAACAAATGGCAGCAACTTACCAGCAATATCCGCAACAGAAATACTGCCGCTGTTTAAAGAAGATCTCACTCCACCTGCGTTATGGATTGCAAAGTCAACTTGATGACCATTGTGATTCATCATATGGACAAAAGATTCAGCGACGAAAGGCGCAATATCACTTCCTCCCTCTACATCCGGTATACGAATATGACGCATATTCTCAGAGATTGTCGCAATCACAGTATTTTGTAGTTTACGTACTCTAGGAATATATTTACCCAATAGCAAACTTTGTAGTTGTGGATCTTTTTTACACACCACCACATTTTCATGTTGTGCAAGAAAAAGGCTAGCTTGGTTATGAAGTTGATCGTCATGAGTGGTTAACAGGGTTTTATCAACGCATAATCGACGACCCATTAATAACTCATTTCTGCCATTAAATGTAGTCACTGACCCATCGGCAGCAAAATCAATTTCACAGTGGCCAAGTGCCTGTGAATGACATCCTGCTTGAACAATATAAGTATCATTAATTTTTAGTCC
>TARA_R110001583_G_scaffold195441_1_pt1 | contig 19524 bp, 19 predicted proteins | sample TARA_R110001583 | Tara Oceans TARA_R110001583 (sample SAMEA4398432) | marine metagenome | biome: Polar Biome; feature: [MES] marine water layer (ENVO:01000295) within the mesopelagic zone...; material: water (ENVO:00002006), including particulate matter (ENVO:01000060) such... | reverse complement strand
GCCTGCATGGCAGACCGGCACGTTCGGGGAGAGAACAAGATGGCGATGGACCGCCCGATTCTGCTGATCGAGGACAACCCCGATGACGAGGCCCTGACGCTACGCGCGTTCACGAAGAACCGGATCACCAATCCCGTTGTCGTGGCCAGAGATGGCGTCGAGGCCATCGACTACCTCACCGGAACCGGCTCACATCAGGGGCGGGACATGACCGTCATGCCGGTGCTGATTCTGCTCGACCTCAAACTGCCCCGCATCGACGGCCTGGAAGTGCTGCGGCGCATTCGTGCCGAAGAGCACACCGCGATGCTCCCGGTGGTGGTGCTCACGACATCGCGCGAAATCCAGGACATCCAGCAGGCCTACCGGCTCGGCGCCAACAGCTATATTCGTAAGCCGGTGGACTACGAGCGCTTCATTCACGCCGTCAGCCAGATTGCCCTGTACTGGCTGACGCTCAATGAAACGCCCGAAAGCGCGGCAAACAGCCCGTACTGATCAACTGCACAGGCCCGCTCACGCGCAGGCAACACCCTGTGCAACCGCTCGCCTGATGCGCAAAAAAGACCCGCTCAGCTTGACGCCTGCGGGTCTTCTTCCTTGCGACTCCGGGCTGTCGCCCACTGTCGCCGACTGAGCGCTTAGCTCAGCTCATCGATCCAGGCCTGCTGAATGCCTTCGAGAATGCGTTCGCCACAGTGCTTGGCGTCGTCATCAAACTCGGGCAAGGCGAGCACCCAGTTCATCAGGTCGACAAAATTCACCTTGGTCGGGTCGACATCCGGATGTGCATCGGCAAGCTGGATGCCGATCTCCTGAACTTCAGTCCATTTCATCAGTGCTTGCCCTCCCTGGCCATGTTGATGGTGTAACGGGGAATCTCGACCACCAGCGGAACGGCACGGACGACAGCCTGACAGGAGAGTCGGGACTGCGGCTCCAGGCCCCAGGCCTTGTCCAGCAGATCTTCCTCCTCTTCTTCCGCTTCTCCGAGCGAGGAAAAGCCCTCACGCACGATCACGTGGCAGGTCGTGCAGGCACAGGACTTCTCGCATGCGTGCTCGATCTCGATGCCATTTTCAAGCAGGCCGTCACAGATGGTGGTGCCTTCGGCAACCTCCAGAACCGTCCCCTCCGGGCACAGTTCGACATGCGGCAGCACAATAATCTGGGTCATACAGGAATCTCATCTATCTTGTGACCGGCAAGCGCAGAACGGATGCTGCTGTCCATGCGCCGCGCGGCAAATTCGTCGGTAGCTTTGGCAAGCGCCTCGATCCCGGCCTTGATTGCGCGATGATCCTCGCCGTCGCGCAGACTGCGCAAACGGGCAAGCACTTCATCGATCTGCGCTCTTTCGCCGTCGTCGAGCAACTGTCCATCCTTGAGCAGCGCCTGCTCGGTCGCTTCAATGACACGGTCGGCCTCGACCTGCTGCTCGCGCAGCGCACGCACAACGAGATCGTCCCCGGCGCGTTCGACACCGGCCTGCAACATCCCAGCGATCTCGTCGTCGGACAGGCCGTAGGACGGCTTCACCAGCACACTGGCCTCGACGCCCGAGGACATCTCACGTGCAGACACCGACAGCAATCCATCGGCATCCACCTGGAAAGCCACCCGGATGCGGGCTGCACCCGCCACCATCGGCGGAATCCCGCGCAGCTCGAAGCGCGCCAGCGACCGGCAATCCGACACCAGTTCGCGCTCGCCCTGAACCACGTGGAAAGCCATGGCGGTCTGACCATCCTTGAAGGTCGTGAATTCCTGAGCGCGTGCTATCGGCAGCGTCGCATTCCGGGGCACGACCTTCTCCACCAGGCCACCCATGGTTTCCAGGCCGAGCGACAGCGGGATAACGTCGAGCAGGAGCCAGTCCTCGTCATCTTCCTTGCGGTTGCCGACCAGCGCATTCGCCTGCATGGCGGCACCAAGTGCCACGACCTTGTCGGGGTCGAGGTTGGTCAGCGGCTCTTGCCCGAAATATTCGGCAACTGCGCGCTGGATGTGAGGCATGCGCGTCGCACCGCCCACCATCACCACGCCCTTGATCTCTTCCGGGCTCAGGCCTGCATCGCGCAGCGCCTTGCGTACCGGACCGAGGGTTTTCTGCACCAGGTGACGGGTGAGTTGCGCGAACTGGTCACGACTGATGACCAGGTTGATCTCCTCGCCCGTGCTCAGCACAAGGTGGATTGGCGCCTCTTCACAGGCCGTCAGCAACTCCTTCGCCTCGCGCGCCTTGATCTGCAGACGACGCGAGTCAGTGGATGACAGCGGCGGCAACTTCGATTCTTCGAGAATCCAGCAGAACAGCCGATGATCGAAGTCGTCACCGCCGAGCGATGCATCGCCGTTGGTCGACAGCACCTCGAACACGCCACGTGACAGCTTGAGAATGGACAGATCGAAGGTGCCGCCGCCAAGGTCGTACACCGCATACGTGCCTTCGGCCGCGTTATCGAGCCCATAGGCCACTGCAGCAGCGGTCGGTTCGTTAAGCAGTCGCAGTACATCCAGCCCGGCCAGGCGGGCCGCGTCCTTCGTGGCCTGACGCTGGGCATCGTCAAAATAGGCCGGAACCGTGATCACCGCGCCGCTCAACGCTCCGCCAAGGCTCGCCTCCGCACGCAGACGCAGGGTGCGCAGGATCTCTGCAGAAATTTCGACCGGGCTCTTCACCCCCTGCACGGTGCGCAAACGCACCATGCCGGGGCTGTCCTCGAAGTCGTAAGGCATGGTTTCGACGTGAGCTACATCCTTGAGCCCGCGCCCCATGAAACGCTTGACCGACACGATCGTGTTGCGCGGGTCGCTTGCCTGCGCCTGAATCGCCGACTGACCGACATCGATGCTGCCATCGGCGCGATATCGCACGATGGAAGGCAGCATCGAACGGCCCGTTTCATCGGCAAGGCACACCGCGATGCTGTTGCGCACCGTGGCGACCAGGGAGTTTGTGGTGCCGAGGTCGATACCCACCGCGAGCCGGTGCTTGTGCGGCTCGGTGGACATTCCGGGTTCTGCGATCTGCAACAGTGCCATCAGGGAATTCCAGATTCAGGTTTCGAGTGCCTCGAGGGCGTCGTCAATCTCGTTTTGAAGTTTCTCGATGAACATCAGGCGACGCACCGTATCGGCCGCGGCCGCATAATCCTGTGCTTCGTCGAGTTCGCGGGCAAGGCTGCCCATCACTTCTCGCGAGTGCCCACGCAAGCGCTGGTGCAGTTGCTCGAGCTCATCGATCTCGCCCGCCTGGCGGGCCTCTTCGACCGCTTCACGCCACTCCATCTGTTCCATGAGGAACTCGGGGGACATCGCGGTGTTGGTCTCCAGGCCGGCGTCGATACCTGCCAGTTCAAGCAGGTACTGGGCACGCGGCAAGGGCTTCTTCAAGGTACGAAAACCTTCGTTTACTCGCGTCGCCCACTGCATGGAGCGGCGCTTCTCGAGGTCGGAAAGGTGTGCGTGACGATCCGGATGAACCTGGGACTGGAGCTCATGCCAGGCATGATCCAGCTTCGGCTCATCCAGTTCGAAACGGCGCGGCAGGCCGAATAGGGAGAAGAAATCCTGCGTCAGGTCGATGCTCATGCCGTCATGTGCTTCCGTTCAAACCGTCAGACGTTGAAGCTTTCGCCGCAACCACACGCGTCCTTGACGTTTGGGTTGTTGAACTTGAAGCCTTCGTTCAGCCCTTCACGTACGAAGTCGAGTTCAGTGCCTTCAAGATACACAAGGCTCTTCGGGTCCACGATGACCTTGACGCCATGGCTGTCGAACACGAGGTCTTCAGTCAGCGCCTCGTCAACGAACTCAAGCTTGTATGCCATGCCGGAACAGCCCGAGGTCTTCACCCCAAGTCTGATACCCAAGCCTTTGCCGCGCTTGGCGATGAAATTGGCAACGTGCTTGGCTGCGCTTTCGGAAAGAGTGACGCCCATCATGAACCTCCTGCTCAGGCTTCGTGCTTCTTCTTGTAGTCGGCAACGGCCGCCTTGATGGCGTCCTCGGCCAGGATCGAACAGTGGATCTTGACCGGCGGCAACGCCAGTTCCTCTGCGATCTGCGTGTTCTTGATCTCGAGGGCCTGATCGATCGTCTTGCCCTTCACCCACTCGGTGACGAGCGAGCTCGACGCGATAGCCGAGCCACAGCCATAGGTCTTGAACTTGGCGTCTTCGATCACGCCGTCCTTGCCAACCTTGATCTGCAACTTCATCACGTCGCCACAGGCGGGCGCGCCGACCATGCCGGTCGCAACGCTGTCGTCGTCCTTGGCAAACGATCCGACGTTACGCGGGTTTTCGTAGTGGTCCAGAACTTTTTCGCTGTATGCCATTTTCGTTCTCCTGATTCTGTATTTTAGTGCGCAGCCCACTGCACGGAATCGAGATCGACGCCGTCCTTGAACATTTCCCAAAGCGGGGAAAGCTCGCGCAGCTTGCCGATCTTCTTGTGCAGCAGGTCGATGGTGAAGTCGATTTCTTCTTCGGTGGTGAAACGGCCGATGGTGAAACGAATCGAGCTGTGAGCCAGTTCGTCGTTGCGCCCCAGCGCGCGCAGTACGTAGGACGGCTCAAGGCTGGCCGACGTACATGCCGACCCGGACGAGACCGCAATATCCTTGATCGCCATGATCAGGGACTCGCCTTCGACGTATGCGAAGGAAATGTTCAGGTTATGCGGAACGCGATGCTCGAGATCGCCATTCACATAGGTTGCCTCGATGTCCGTCAGCCCTTTGAGCAGGCGGTCGCGGAGTTCGCGAATGCGCGTATTTTCGGTGCTCATCTCCTCACGTGCAATACGGAAGGCCTCGCCCATGCCGACGATCTGATGCGTGGCCAAGGTGCCCGAGCGCAAACCACGCTCATGACCGCCGCCGTGCATCTGCGCTTCGAGACGGACACGCGGTTTGCGTCGGACGTACAGCGCGCCAATGCCTTTCGGGCCATAGGTCTTGTGCGCCGAGAAGCTCATCAGATCGACCTTGAGCGTGTTCAGGTCAATCTCGACCTTACCCGTCGCCTGCGCTGCATCAACATGAAAGATGATGCCCTTCTCACGGCAGATCTCGCCGATCTCGGCGATCGGCTGGATCACGCCGACTTCGTTGTTCACGAACATCACCGAAACCAGGATGGTGTCCGGACGCAGCGCAGCCTTGAACACCTCGAGATCGACCAGACCGTTTTCCTGCACGTCAAGATAGGTGGCCTCGAAACCTTCACGCTCAAGTTCGCGGAAGGTGTCCAGCACCGCCTTGTGTTCGGTCTTCAGGGTAATGATGTGCTTGCCCTTGCCCTTGTAGAAGTGCGCTGCACCCTTGATCGCAAGATTGTTGGATTCGGTTGCACCCGAGGTCCAGACGATCTCCTTCGAATCGGCACCCACCAGTGCGGCGACCTGTTCGCGTGCGTCCTCGACCGCCTTCTCTGCCGACCACCCGTATGCATGCGAGCGGCTGGCGGGGTTACCGAACTGCTCGGTAAGCCAGGGAATCATGGCTGCGGCCACTCGGGGATCGACCGGCGTGGTCGCAGAGTAGTCGAGATAGATCGGGAACTTCAGCATTGCGTTTCTCCGCGGATTCGTTATGTCTTGTCAGGCTGCCATTGCAGCCAGGTTTCTCAATTCGTGCACGATACGTGCCAGCGCAGTGTCAAAATCGGCAAGCTGCTGAGCGGTGGTATCACGACCAAGGCTGACCCGGACCGCCGACCGGGCCAACTCAGGCGCCACGCCCATTGCCAGCAGCGCGTGCGATGGCTCCGGGTTGGCGCTGGAACAGGCGGAACCGCTCGCACAGGCAAAACCTGCACGATCCAGTTTGCCCACCAGGGTTTCACCATCAAGCCCTTCAAAGCCGAAAAAGCTGGTGTTCGGCAAGCGCTCGCCCGCCTTCGAAAACAGTACTGCGCCGGTGGCGGCAAGCGACTGCTCAAGGCGCTCACGCAGGACAAGCAGGCGATCATGCTCTTCGCGCTGACGCTTTACCGCAAGCTCGCAGGCAAGGCCGAAACCGACGATTGCAGCCACGTTCTCGGTACCCGAGCGCAGCCCGCGCTCCTGACCACCGCCGGCGATCAGGGGGGCGAGTTCAACCCGCTTGTCCACGATCAGGGCACCGGCACCTACCGGACCACCGATCTTGTGCGCCGACAGCGTCATTGCATTAGCGCCCAGCGCACGGAAATCAACTTCGATCTTGCCAAGGGCCTGCACCGCATCCGTGTGCATGTAAGCACCACCGGCGCGGGCCTCGGCTGCATGGGCGCGCACGTCCTGCAGCACACCGGTCTCGTTGTTCGCCAGCATGACGGAGACCAGAGAAGGCCTGGCTTCAAGCGTCGAGCGCCAGTCATCTGCGCGCAGACGCCCTTCGGCATCCACACCCACTTCTCGCATCACCCAGCCGCTGCGACGCAGCTGCCGTGCAGGCTCCCGCACACAGGGGTGCTCGACCGCACTGACCGCCACCAGGCCAGGTTTCATCATGGCGGCTGCACCCTTGATGAAGAGATTGTTGGCTTCCGACCCACCGCTGGTAAATACCACCTCGGTCGGATGCGCGTTCACCGCCGCCGCCACCTGAGCGCGCGCAGTGTCGATTGCGGCGCGCGCCTGACGACCGTACTCGTGACGGCTCGAAGCGTTGCCGAAGCGTTCGCCAAGCCAGGGCAGCATTGCCTCGCGCACCGCCGGATCGAGCGGTGCACTCGCATTCCAGTCGAGGTATACCGGGGCAAACATGCTAGTCACCTGTTCAGGCCGTCGCCACGTCTTGCAACGTGCTCGCTGCGCGACGACGCACTTCACGCAGCACGTTCACATCGGGATCGGGCTTCACTTCACGCGCAACCAGCGCGCCGAGCGTCACCGAATCCAGATAGGCGTACATGCGCTTGTTGAGATTGGTCCACAGGTCGTGCGTCAGGCATCGATGCTCGTCGTGGCAATTCTGCTTACCACCGCACATTGTCGCATCAAGCGGCTCGTCGACGGCAATGATGATGTCGGTTACCGTGATCGAGCGCATGTCGCGCGCGAGACGATATCCACCACCGGGACCACGCACACTCGTCACCAGCTTGTAGCGACGGAGCTTGCCGAACAACTGCTCCAGATAGGACAGAGAGATCTTCTGGCGCTCGGCGATGCCGGCGAGGGTAACCGGACCGTCCGCCTGTCGCGCAGCCAGATCGATCATCGCCGTAACGGCAAAGCGACCTTTAGTCGTGAGTCTCATGATGATTCCTCGAAGCAGAATTGAGGGCAAACGGGCGAATACCCGAACATTTCACTCAACTATACATATCCCGACAAAAACGGTCAACTAATCGGCTTTCAGCCCATTCAATCGACCATCTTGGACAATCGGGACGCATCGAAATCATCAGAAGACTCGACCGAGGGGTCCAGTTTCAAGCCCGCTGCTTCCATCCGTTTGCAGATCACCTGGAAGCGGCGGTCGGTCTCTACCGCGTGATCGAGCAGACCATGCAAGGCCTTCGCCACCGGGTCGTCCATGTCACGGGTCACACCGTAGGCAGAGAAGCCCATCTGCTCCGCTTTCTGTGCGCGCTCGGCGTCGCGCTCGGCGTCGAGCACACGCGCCGGGTTTCCAACCGCTGTGGCCCCCGCGGGTACCGGTTTGACGACGACGGCGTTGGAGCCGATCTTGGCGCCGTCACCAACCGTGAATCCGCCCAGCACTTTCGCCCCTGCCCCCACCACGACCCCTTTTCCGAGTGTCGGATGGCGCTTCGTGCCGCGATAGAGCGATGTTCCACCCAGCGTGACGGCCTGGTAAATGGTGCAGTCGTCACCGATCTCGGCCGTTTCTCCGATCACGACGCCCATGCCATGATCGATGAACACCCGACGCCCGACGACAGCGCCCGGATGAATCTCGATCCCGGTCAGAAAACGGCTGACATGACTGACGAAGCGGCCGAGCCAGAACAGGCGTCTTTGCCAGGCGGCATGCGCAAGGCGGTGAAAGATCAGCGCGTGCACACCCGGATAGCAGGTCAACACCTCCAATGTAGAGCGGGCGGCAGGGTCGCGTTCGCGAACGCTGGCCAGGTCTTCACGCAGGTGTTCAAACATTTGACGCAGTCTCCGGGAAAGATGAAACAGGATTCGAATGCCCAAGCGTCTTGGGCAACAATAGTCGACTATTTTACTAGGCTTTGCGCTGAAAGCTAGAGAGCATTCCACGAAGAATGCCGACCTCTTCCTTTTCAAGCCTGATCCGGCCAAAAAGCCGGCGGAATCGCGGCATCAGCCTGCGCGGGTTCTGCGGCTCATGAAAACCGCTTTCGGTCACCGCCTGCTCGAGGTGCGCGAGAAACCCCTCGACCTCGGCGTGCGTCGCAGGCTGAGGCTGAGGATCTCCCGCGTAGACCTCGGGTGGTTCGAGTGCAGCCATGCGCAGTTCGTAGGTGAGCAACTGCACGGCAGCGCCCAGGTTGAGCGAGGAAAAGTCAGGATTGGTCGGAATCGTCACCGGCATTGCACACAGGCCGACCTCGTCGTTGGACAGGCCGCTGGTTTCATTGCCGAAGACCAGCGCAAGTTCGCCGCGATCCGCCCACTGCACCATTTCTGCCGCGGCTGCACGCGCCGTGACGCGCGGCAGACTCAATTCGCGACGACGGGCGGTGACCGCTGCAGCCAGCACCGTGCCTGCAAGCGCCTCTTCGAGCGTATCCACGACACGCGCCGATTCGAGCAGGTCCGTGGCCCCGGAAGCCCGTGCATCGGCCACCGGATCAGGGAAACAGGCAGGCGACACCAGCCACAATTGCGACAGGCCCATGGTTTTCATCGCGCGCGCGGCAGCCCCGATATTGCCAGGATGACTCGGCCGGGAAAGCACGACACGGATGCGATCAAGCGCAAAGCCGCCATTCATATTAAAATTCACCGTTTTTCGTATCTGATCGTGACGGGGCGCACTGCCCTGGACCGCTCCACCCGCCGAGACCGAGCCGCATGCATCCCATCCTGAATATCGCCGTAAAGGCCGCCCGCCGTGCCGCAACCGTCATTAACCGGGCTTCGACCCAGATCGATCTGCTTACGGTCGAGTCCAAATCGCCCAACGACTTCGTGACCGAGGTTGACCGCGCTGCCGAGAAAGCCATCATCGAAGTACTTCGTGAAGCCTACCCGGGGCACGGGATTCTAGCAGAGGAGTCCGGCGAGTCCGGCGCCGAAAGCGAATTCGTGTGGATCATCGATCCCCTCGATGGCACCACGAACTTCATCCACGGCTTCCCGCAGTACGCGATCTCCATCGCATTGACCAAAAACGGTGTGCCCGAGCACTGCGTCGTGTACAACCCGGTCAACAACGAACTGTTCACCGCAACGCGTGGCAGCGGAGCCTATCTCAACGACCGCCGCATTCGCGTGTCGCGTCGTGTGCGCCTTGCCGACGCCCTGGTTGGTACCGGCTTCCCCTACCGCGAATTCGGCAACATCGACGCCTACCTCGCCATGTTCCGCGAGTTGACGCAGAAGACTGCGGGCATCCGTCGGCCGGGTGCCGCCGCGCTTGATCTGGCATATGTTGCAGCCGGGCGCCTTGATGGCTTCTGGGAAATGGGCCTCGCACCGTGGGACATGGCAGCGGGCGTCCTGCTGGTTCAGGAGGCTGGCGGCCTGGTGTCCGACTTTGCGGGCGAAGGCAACTTCCTGACGACGGGCAACGTGGTTGCCGGCACCCCCAAGGTGTTCGCTCAGATGCTGCCCATCATCCAGTCCTACCGCAACGACAGCATCCAGAGCTGATCCGCTCTTGCCGGGACACTGCACACTCGTGCGGTGTCCCGTGACGGAAAACGCAGTACTTGCTCCCACTATCAGACCACGCTGTAGCGGAACTGCCCCTGCTCGCCTGCCGAGACCCGGATTTCGCTGACGGCTTCGCCATCGGCCATGCGGGCAAGCACCTCGCCCGCGATCTCGGGGAGCAGGGATCCATTCAGGATGTGGTCGACGTTACGCGCACCGGAGTCCACTTCGGTGCAACGCGCCAGCACGGCCTCGGTCAAGGTGTCGTCATGGATGAAGCGCGCCTTGTGGTTTGCGGCCACGCGCTCACGAATACGCGCCAGCTTGAGCTGGATGATCTCGGCCAGCACCGTGTCGCTGATCGGATAGAAGGGCACCACCTTCATGCGCCCGAGAAATGCAGGCTTGAAGCGCTGATGCAGCACCGGTGCCAGACGGGAGCCGAGCTCTTCTGCAGTGGGCACGGCTTCATTCGCGAGGTTCAGACACGACGCCATGATCTGCGCGGAGCCAACGTTGCTCGTGAGGATGATCAGCGTGTTGCGGAAATCGATCTCGCGCCCTTCAGCGTCTTCGAGCACCCCCTTGTCAAAGACCTGAAAGAACAGTTCGAGTACATCGGGATGGGCCTTTTCGACCTCGTCCAGCAGCAGCACACAATGCGGATTGCGCCGCACCGCCTCGGTCAGCACGCCGCCTTCCCCGTATCCGACGTAGCCGGGCGGAGCCCCCTTCAGGCCTGCTACCGAATGAGGCTCCTGATACTCGCTCATGTTGATCGTGACCAGTTTGCGCTCACCCCCATAGAGCAGGTCGGCCAGCGCAAGCGCAGTTTCCGTCTTGCCCACGCCTGAAGGGCCGACAAACAGAAAGACCGCCTTGGGCTTGCACGGATCCTCCAGATTGGCCCGCGCCGTTCTCACGCGCTGCGCGACCGCCTCAAGTGCATGATCCTGGCCCCTGACCCGTTCGGCCATCAGCGCCTTGAGCCCAAGAATGGTCCGGATCTCATCCTTGAGCATCCGCCCGAGCGGGATGCCCGTCCACCCCGACACCACATCGGCAACCAGTTGACGATCAACCTGCAAGGGAACCATCGATGCGTTCTGCTGCACCGAGGCCAGCGTCTTCAGCAGCCGGTCGAGGGTGCCGCCACGCCGCCGCCCCGAACCCCTTGCCGAAGCCCCGGTCGCGGGAAGTGCCTCGAGTGCAGTCTGCGCCTGGCGGATCTTCGCCACGAGGGTCTGTTCGTGTTCGAAGCGCCTGTGCAGGACCTCGAGCTCCTTCGACTGCCTTTCGATCGCCGTATCCAGTTCCGCAAGGCGCTCGCGGTGTGCGGCCGAACTCAGCGATTCCCGCTTCAGGGCAGACCGCTCCTCTCGGAGTCGGGCCAGGCCCTGCCTTGCGTCCTCCAGCTCCGCAGGGGTCGCGCATTGCCCGAGTGCGACGCGCGCGCAGGCGGTATCGAGCACACTGACGGCCTTGTCAGGCAACTGTCGTGCGCCGATGTAGCGGCTGGACAAACGCACGGCCTCGACCACCGCCTCGTCCAGAACCCTGATTCCGAAGTGCGCCTCCAGCGCGGGCACCATGGCACGCAACATCGCACAGGCGAGCGTCTCGTCGGGCTCGTCGATCCGGACGACCTGAAAGCGGCGCGAAAGCGCAGCATCCTTGTCGATGTACTTCTTGTACTCCGACCAGGTGGTCGCCCCCACGGTGCGCAACTCCCCGCGCGCGAGCGCCGGTTTGAGCAGGTTCGCGGCATCGCCTTGCCCCGCAGGCCCACCCGCACCGATCAGTCCGTGCGCCTCATCGATGAACAGGATGACCGGACGCGCACTGGCGCGGACTTCGTCGATGACGCCCTTGAGACGCTGCTCGAACTCACCCTTCACGCTCGCGCCTGCCTGCAGCAAGCCGATATCAAGTGCGAGCAGCTCCACATCCCTCAGCGCCGGAGGCACATCGCCACGGGCGAGCCGAATGGCGAGGCCCTCGACCACTGCGGTCTTTCCAACCCCGGCCTCACCCGCAAGCATGGGGTTGTTCTGCCGTCTCCTCATCAGGATGTCGATCATCCTGCGAATCTCGGCGTCACGCCCGATCACCGGATCCAGCTTCCCCTCGCGCGCCAGTCGGGTCAGGCTGACCGTAAAGCGGTCGAGCGCAGGGGTACGGCGCGACGCTGGGTCAGGCCCGGAGCGCGCAAAGCCATTGCTGCCTTCTGCATCAGCAGTGGAACACGGCGCCACCCTGCCCTCACTTGAGCCCGTCGTAAGCGAATCAAACTCGGCCCGCAAGACATCGATGCGAACCCGGCCCAGGGTGGCAGGAAAACGCTGCGAAAACTGGCTCAACTCCGGGTCCCCTGCAAGCCCGAACAGGAGATGAGCGCTGCGAACGAAAGGTGATTGTGACTCGAGAGAGGCATGCAACCAGGCACGCTCCAGCAACCGCACAAGCCGTGCCGAGAACACCGGCGTTTGTCCGTTTCCAGTCTGATGCCCGGAGAGTGTCCGTTCGAGATCGTCAGCAAGCGCACCTGCACTCACGCCAAAGCTGCGGCACACCAGAACGAAGTCGGTCGTTTCCTGTTCGCACAATGCGAGCAGCACATGCTCGGGCTCGATGACATGGTGAGTGCGGGCGACGCAAAGACTGGCGGCCCGTTCGAGCGCAACACGGCAGTCGGAGTTGAGCTTGCCAATCAGGGATTTGAGCGAGATTTGCATGGTGAGGACAGAACTCAGGAAGGGTGAAGATCGAACGCGGCGTCGCTGCGGTCGGATGCCGCGGGACGGGAACACACAAAGCTGTCGAATCCGAGCCGATACACGGGGCGCCCGGACAGCCTGCAGGGCTTCACATCCTCGGCCTTGAGCACCGGTCGAACCTCGTATTCGAGCCGAAGCCCGGTAAGCAGCTGCAGCAATTTCTTCATCGCCGCTGCACGCTCACTCCCAGGAAGGAAGGCACGGTAGGTAGACAGTGGCAACGGCCCGAGGAAGATGCGGACACGCAGATCGCATTGCCAGACCCGCTCACCCAGCAAGACATCGTGACCGAGCATCGCGTTTGCCTGTCCAAGCCTGGCGCACTGTGGCGCCTCAAGCCGGTACCAGCGGCCAACGAACTGTTCCAGCCGAACCGCGACGCGGAAGTACGACGAAAGCACGCGCTGCAGCGCAGTTCCCGACACCGGGCGCTGCCGGATCAGGGCCGCGAGATGCGCTAGCGACTCATCGTCAATCGCGCCTGGCGCCTGATTCAGACGATCGCGCAGCCCATCCTGACCGAGGCCGCAGAACGCGAGCACCTGGGGCAGGAAATGCCTGCGTCTGTCATGCTCGTACATCAGCGCGAGCTTGTATTTTCTCCACGCCAGATAGAACTGAGCGACAACGCGGTTGGAAAAGAGATCGAAGAAGGCATGCGCGCCGCGGTCACCGGCCATGCGCAGGGACTCTATGACCTGTTCGGTGTAGTGCGCGGGCAGACTACCGTGGATGCCGAGAAAGCCAATGAAGCTCGGCGTCAGCTCCACCGCCCTCACAGCCATGGGCATCTCACTGTCCTGCGCGTCGTCCCGTACGGGTTTAACCGCCTCGAGCTGGCTCGGCGCGAAACCGAGCGCGAGCGAATTGGAGAAGCGCAACACTGGCGGGAGCACACTCTCCCGCCGCAATCCCGAACCGAACTCACGCTCAAGCAGGCGGACCGACTGAAAGAACTCGAAGGACCACGGGGCTTCGAGCAGATGCCCGATCAGCCCAGGATCGACTCGCCGCTGCGTGGTTTGCACCGGATCAACTCCTCGGCTGTGCGGCTCGACACCAGCACCACCTGGACAAAACTGTTGAGATGAACGTAGAGGCCGAAAAAACGATCCATCACACGGGCAAAGACGTCCAGACCACTACCGACGAAGGCATCCTCGTCAATCGTGACCCTGACCTCAATGCCGCGCACGAAGCAGGCGAAGGGCTTGCCGTTGAGCCATGTGGTTTTCGTGACATGTTCGATGCCCTTGATCCCATCGATCTTCCGGCCATTGAGCGCGTTGCGTGGGAGGTCATACAGGCACAGCATTTCACGGAACGCCTGCAAACCACTCCCGGATATGGAGAGATGATTCAGGGAAAGGTGCGACACAAGACGCCACAGACCATCCCGCTGATGGTCGAAGCGACAGGGCGCGCTCGGCCGTTTCAACAGACGAAGCGCACCGAGATGTGGATCTCCCTCTGGAATGAGCTCTGCGCCCGGTCCATTGACCGGCAGCAAGGTCGGCAAGTCACGATTGGTGCACGTGAGCGCTACACTGAGCACATCGGATTGACGTGATGGCACCCCCGCTGCCGACTCGACGATTGCGATGCAGGTTTCATGGCCAGGACTCTTCTCCGCAAGCTGCGCATCACGCGAAGAAATCCAGTAGTTGCCATCCTCGGTTGCACGTTCGCCATGGCGCAGGGAGAAGAACGGACGAAACTCGGTCATCTGCTCACCCTGACCGCTCTGACTGACCCGATGAACCGAGTCGATGGACGCAACCTCGTAGGCATACGCGCGACGCGCATCGGCAATCACCGGATAGCAGGTCTTCTGACCACTCAAGCGGATCGGCTCGCCACGCCTGGGAAAGAGGTTTACGACCGGCACACAGCCTGTGCGCAGGGTCCGTGTATCGATGCCCTGAAGCAGGCGCGCCGCATCGCTTTCTGCATGCAGGCCGGTAAGGGCGAAGTGAAGCGTGAGTTCGTCGTGCTCCGGCAGATCCGGTGGCAATCTGTCGAGGCACAGGTCAAAAAAGCTGAATTTCTCCGGGAAGGCAAAGTATTCGGTCAGGTAACGGTAACCGTCATGCACGTTGGACGGATAGTCGACCAGCGCCTCTTCCGCCCGAAAGCCAACGGCTTCAATCAGGCTTGCGGCCACGCGCTGCCAGCGGGATTCACACTCGACAAATGTAGCGGAAACAGAGAGGAACAATGCATCGCGCAGTGCAGCCGTCACCGATTGCGCAGCATCGATAAACAGGCGCACCGTTGATTGTCCTGACCACGCAGCCTCCCCAGAACCTTGAGTGCGTCGCAGGCCCAGACTCAGCATCGCGCTGGCGCCCGGAGGCAGGCTGACCCCGGCAGGCAAGCGTGGAAGCGGGCTGAAACACGCACGACTCAGGTGCATTGTGGATGTCGATACGTCCCAGGCTGTCCTGAAGGTACATTCGGCGCCATTCACGGCGCGCGACTTCAGCGTACTTCCTCGCGGAATCGTGATGCCTTCAGGCGGCACCGAAGACATGTCCGCGTTCTGGAGACAGGCGATCGAGCACGACGGAAACGGGCGCAGGTAATGCGGGTACAGCACGCTCAGCAGCGACTCGGCGAACTCCGGATAACTGTCCTCCAGGCGTTTGCTGACACGGGCACTGAGCAACGCGAAGGACTCGATCATGCGCTCGACATGAGGGTCATCCGAGCCCTCCCCCGACATCATCAGACGCGAGGCAATCCTGGGATAACGCTCGGCGAACTCCCGTCCGTGGGTGCGCAGGAATGCAAGTTCGCGCTCGTAGTGCGGGAGCAGGTCCTTCATCTCAAACCCTCGCACGCGCCATGCTGTCGGGCCCGACCAGATACTGCTGTGTCGTGGGCTTGAGCATCAGGTCGAAACTCACCGCCTCGCAAAGCGGCCGGACCACCAGCAGCGCCCTGATCGTGAACAGCAGACGGTTCTCCGATCTGCGATCGCTGTCGAATGCCACATCGACGTTTCTCAGACGAGGCTCATTCAGGACAATCGCTGCGCGCAATGCATTCAGAATTGCAGCACGGTCTGCGAGGCTGCTCAGGCTCAGGTTTGAGAAATCGCTCAACCCATAGTGAACGACCGAGCGCCTCGCTTCTGGAAATGCGTGAAACGCTGCGTCTGGCATGCCAAGACGCGTATTCAGCAAGGATTCGAGATCCCGCGCGACAGACGCCTTGAGCTGATCCAGGGACAAGCCCTGATGCGGCGCCGGATCATTTTCACCACCAAACAGTTTCTCGTGCAGAGAGGGTTCAAAACCTGTCACGTCATCTCGCTCCGCCCGGGGTGACACCAACGATCGCCACCCCGCAAATCACATCTGCACTCAATTCAGGCTTGGCGTGTTCGTGGCAAGATTCCACGCGCCCTGAATATTGACCTTGCCCGTCTTGCTGCCGTCGATATTCAGCTCATCGTAGGTCCACTTGACCGCGGAGTACTTGAGCGAAAAGCTTTCCATCGGAATACCCTCGCTCGATACATTCGGCGACACTGACGCCACCAGCACGTTCTTGAGCTCGATCTTCAGGTACTGGTGGCGATTCTGCGTTGTGCCAGGGTTGCCGGTCGTATTCTTTCCGCCATGTGCACGATAGAAACAGATCACCACATCATTGATCACGAGGCCCGACGAGCAGGCCTGATAGAGCTTGGGACTGGCCCCGTCGATATCCTTGGTGAACACCATTTCATCGTGCTCGCAACGCTCGGCCGTGTGTCCGCCCGAACTTGACGCCGTCGCAGATTTCGGCTGTCGAATGGAGTGCGACCAGGTGTAAACCTCGATCTGATCCTTGTGCTTCGAATCCCGTGAATCCCCCTTGATGTCGCTACCCTTGAACTCAACGTAGATATCCTTCATTTCCCATCAACTCCCCGGTGATTGAACAGAAAACTCAACTCTTGCTTGTCTGCGGCAGTTCGGCTACGAGCCGCAGGGAAACCGACAGCTCGTCGAGCTGAAAATGGGGGCGGATGAACGACACCGCGCGATAGACGCCCGGCCGCCCCGGCACTTCGCTGACCTCGATGGACGCCTCACGAAGCGGAAACTGCGCCTTCGTTTCCTGCGATGCAGAATCATCTGCAGTGACGTACTGGTCGATCCATCGCTGCAAATAGCGCTCGACGTTTGTCGCCGACGCGAAGCTCCCGATCTTTTCGCGCATCATGGCCTTCATGTAGTGCGCGATCCTGCACACCGCAAAGATGTACTGCAGCTGCGCGGATAGCGAAGCGTTCGCGTTTGCGGAATCGGTGTCGTACCGCCGCGCCTTCTGCGCCGACTGCGCACCAAAGAAGGCCGCGTAGTCAGTGTTCTTGCAATGAACAAGGGGCATGAAGCCGAGATCACTCAGTTCCTTTTCGCGCCGGTCTGTAATGGATATTTCGGTCGGACACTTGAGAGTGACCTCACCCTCATCGGTCCTGAACACGTGAGCAGGAAGATCCTCGACCAGACCACCGCCTTCCACACCCCGAATCGCTGCACACCAACCGTGGCGCTCGAATGCGCTGGTCAGCCGGGCTGCGAAAGCGAAGGCCGCGTTGCACCACAGGTAGCGGGAGTGATCCGCGCCGTCGACATCCTCGATGAAGTTGAACCCCTCAGTGACGAGTCCATCCACAGGGTTGTAAGGCAGGCGCCCGAGAAACCTTGGCAGGGTGAGTCCGACGTAGCGTGAATCCTCGGACATGCGGAAGGACTTCCACTTCACGTACTCGACCGTATCAAACACCTTGGCAAGATCGTGCGGCTTCCCCATCTCGGTGAATGACTCAAGGCCAAAGAGTTCAGGCGAAACAGCAGCGATGAACGGCGCATGTGCAGCCGCCGCGACATGGCTCAGCTGTTCAAGCAGATACAGTTCTTCCGGTTGCCGGGTGAGCTGAAAATTGCCGATCAATGCACTGAAAGGCGCACCACCGAAGGTGCCGAACTCCTCCTCGTACACTTTCTTGAAGACCACGCTCTGATCGAAATCGATCGCCGCCTTGAAGTCCTTGACCAGCTCCCTTGCGGTCACATTCATCAGCTTGATCTTGATCTTCGTCCCCGTTTCGGTTTGCCTTACGAGGTAGTTCAAGCCTGTCCACGACGCTTCGAGTTCCTGCAGCGCCGGCGCGTGCATGATTTCACTCAACTGGGCTGAGATCAGGCGATCGAGCTCCGCTATCCGGACATCGATCGAGGCGGCGAGGTTCTCCGAAACAACAAGCTCGCCCTGAAGGACCTGTTCAGCGAGTTCGCCGATGATGTCCCGCGCGCGATCCCGCTCGACCGGCGATCGCGCAACACGACTCTCGTCGATAATCCTGTCGAGCAGACTCTGCCCGGGAACGGGCACGACCGTTGCAGCTTCGAGGCGGGAGTTCATTCCGTCACCTCGCTATCCGAGCCCGGTTCATTGCGCCCAAACTGCGCGAGCGCATCAGTCCGTGCAAGCACGTCTGCCAGCAGATCTTCAAGCTTTTCGTTGCCGGCGAGCTTGTTCCTCAGCTCGGCCAGGCGCGTGCGCGCCTCCATCAACCTTTGCAGCGGCCTGACCTGCTCGACAATCGACTCGGGGCGAAAATCCTCGAATCGCCTGAAGTTCAATTCCACACTCAGTTCGCCGCCGGCATGCGTCAGGCGGTTCGGAACCCTGAAGACGGTCCTCGGCGCAATGCTGTTCATGACGTCGTCGAAGTTCTCCCGGTCGACATTCACGAATTTCCGGTCGCGCAGACGCTGCTGCGGCGCTTCACTCGCCGCTGCAAAGTCACCGACCACGCCAACAACGAATGGGAGCTCCTTGTGCTCGATTGCATCTCCGCGCTCCACATCGTAGGTAAGCTGAACACGGGGCGGTCGCACCCGTTGAAGCCGCTTTTGCATGCTTTCCCTTTTTGACACGCTGCACCTCCTGACCCTGCAGAAACACTTGCCACCGCCTTGCAGAGCAAACCCGCATGGTTCCGCAGCAGTTCGCACGGCACCGGGCAAACCTGCAAGGGGCTTCCCTATTTCAGAACGCTGAACGGATCACCATTGACGGCGGGGGCCGACGAGTTCGCGCCCCCCGTTGCGCCACGCTCACGCACAACGGATACAGCGCGCCCCGCAGCCGCAGCGCTCGCTCGCCGCGTGACCCGCTTTGGCGCCGGGACCGCCTCGGGTACGAGAACCTCTTCACCGAGCGTTCCGCGCAGCACGATCGCAAGCCTGGTCGCATCTGCCCGGGTCGACCCTGTCAATGGCGCCTCGGCGCGCAGGTCGACCAGCGAGGACGTTGCGACGCGTAAACCCGACACTGCCCGGATGCTCTTCGCGAGCTGGCTCGCCGGATCACGTTGCAATGCTTCGTCGGCGGAAACGATGGCGTGGCCATACTCACCAGCGTCGAAATGCAGCGAAGCCAGGCGAACCCAGGGCTCTGCGTGCAGAGGAAATCTTGAGGTGACGGCCTGCAGAACCGCGACGGCCTCCCCACGCCTATCCTCCACAAGAAGTCGCTCAACCGTTTTCCCTGTTGCCTCGTACACGTCTGCAAATCCCGTTGCCTCCGGTTTCCCAGCCACCGTCGCGCATGCGGACAGACTCAGGATCACGGACACGATCAGTGCGCCATTCAACAAGCTCGAACCGACTCTTACCAGGTGAAAAGCATTCACTTTCAGGCCTCCGTCAGCGTTGTAAAAATGCCTTGCGCATAGTACATTGCCATTTTCGAAATGCCAAATGGATTTCATGAAAGACCACAGATTCAGGTCTTCGCGAAGATGGGCGTTGCCACAGAGGTCGTCTCTGTCCAGACCATCGCGATGGGTGCTTGCTTCGGTGTTTGTCCTGAGCGGCTGCTCGGGCGCGGCCTGTTGATTTGCACGCAGAATTGACCCGGGGTTTTCATCTAAAAC